>Ga0214921_10002682_pt1 | contig 28476 bp, 3 predicted proteins | sample LL1505_MetaG_FD_177992 | JGI IMG/M metagenome (GOLD analysis project Ga0214921, IMG submission 177992) | Freshwater microbial communities from Lake Lanier, Atlanta, Georgia, United States - LL-1505 | ecosystem: Environmental > Aquatic > Freshwater > Lake | place: USA: Georgia | collected 2015-05-28
ATGAGGTAGTTGTTGAGAACATACCAGTGCTACTAGCACCCCAACGTGTTAATATTGCATTTTTACCAGTGCCAAAAGCATCTGCTACTAATGGTAATGTTCCATTTGCAGTCATTGAAACAGTTGGTGCAAGTGTATAAGTATTAGTTGAATTTGCTAATGTAGTTACATTAGAACCAGATACTGTATTATTAGAATTCATTGATGATACACCTAATAATAACCCATCATTACCTAAATTTTCTTCAGTATCCCATGATGGATTATAAAGTAAGAAAATACCAGTTTCACCAGTAGCACAATTATATGTTCCTGTTTTATTTGTATCTGCTGCAGTACTTCCTATAAATTGATCATCTCTGGTATTTCTTAATACATTAGATGAATCATAATAGCGCATTTCATGTTCAACCCATGTGCTATTATCTGTTGATAATTCTAATTTCAATCTATGTGTTGTAGTTCCACCAGTGCCCATAGTGCCAAAACGTATATAAGATGGTGCATGATAATCACCAAGATCTATAACTGTAGGATATCCGCCAGCAGGTGATATTGTAATGAGTGCTAGTGATGTATCTAATGTTGTAAAAGCAGTAGTTGTTGCTAAATATGTAGTTAATGATCTATTCCCATCATATATACCTAATTTTGCAGTGGTAATACCTTGAATACAGCTTTCAGCACCAGTTCCAGATTCTGCTTTAGCAGCAGCTTTGGTTGCATATAGCCCTAATTTACTAAAGAACAAACCAGATGTCCCTGCAGTATTAGTAATTCTCATATATCTAAATGCTTTAATAATACCCCATCTATTCATTATATTAGTCATACTTGTATTAATCTCTGCTTGTGTGAAACCTCTATTATCCATTGTTTCAGTAGTTTGAGCATAATAACTTAGAGGTGTATCAGGATTAATAGTTGGATACATACTTTGTTGTGATTGTCCTCTTTCAGCTATTGTAAGATTTTGGATAGCTTTACATGATTTAGATTCTATAAAAGGAACATTTATTTTAAAATTACCACATAAATTATATCCATATGCACATGGTCTATCTGCAGTGGATGTCACATTCACATAAAATGGTAGGAATGCAAATGTTGAACCAGTATTTGTTAATTTTACACCATTTTCATAAACTTGTATATAATTAGTATCAAACTCTGCAAGTGATGTAATATATGACTTTGCAGCTGTATTTACTACAACTGATACAATTGCGGGTCCAGCTTTACTATTCGCACCACCTTTAAATGTTGATGTGCTCTTTATACGGGTATAATTAAAGTAATCACCACTTCCACCACCACCACCTGTCCATGAACCAACAACGGCAGTAGATGTTACTTGGCATCCATTTAATGCAAGTGTAGAAAAACTTGGTGCTCTAATATAAGGTCTATAAGCATGTGGTATCGTGTTAGCATAACTTTGTATAGTCCAGGTTGATTGTGAAATAGATCCAACATAATGAAATATAGTTCCTTTAATATTATTACAAGAATCAGACCATAAATTATTATAAGCTGTTGTCCCTGGAGTTAATCCACCTAATGATGTTATACCACCAACAAACCCAAAGTTACCAGTGCCAATATAATCTGTAGCATATCCAACACTAGCAGTCCATTCAAGATAAAATCTATTTGTAACTGTTTTCTTAATTGATATAGGAAAATAAATATTATTAGTATTTATTTGATAATCACATAAAGCAAATTGTCCTGAGTCTGGATTCATAAACCATCCAGGTACACAATTTGTTTTTGTTCCTATTACAATACCTGTACTAGTTATACCTGGTGCATCTGCACCATATGTTTTTTGTAAGGAATTATATGCATATGTAGCATCTGCTGTATAATCAGTAGCACTTCCAGTGATAGTTAAAGCTGTTGGTGTTGGTTTATCGGTCGGTGTTACAGTTAATAATGAAGTTCCCATTGTTCCTGGTTTTGTTAAATATCTTTTACAACTCTTATCTAAATCTACATTATGTAATACAATAGCTCTAAGTTTAGTAGAAAATGATACTAAACCAATTGCATCACGTGATAAATCGTATGGTAATGTATAATAGGGTAAATTTGCATCATCAACTGTTGTTCGCCATTTACGTTTCCATAATGTATAAACATTATTTTTAGCAATTTGTGCGGGTGTTGCATCAATACATGCGGATGTTTCAGTATTTAAACTTGAACCATTATAACAAAAGCATGCATCATATGGTTCCCAACTATTCCCATTATCATATGTTACAGAAATATTAAATCTAATATTTGTAATTGTATCAGTGGAAGATAATAAACCTAATCTCATAAATCCAGTATTTGCAATCACTGTTCCATTTGCAAATAGTATTGATAATGAACCATTATTTGCAGTCATTACATCCCCAACACCTGTTGAGGTATATGTATATCCGGACCATGTTGCAGACGTAATAGCTGATGTAGCACCATTTATAGTAAAGGTAGATGCAGCTAATATAGCTGTTGTTAGTAAATTAGATGTATCTGCATCAGCATTTGCAACATTTGAATATAACCCAATTTTAGCAATTCTACATGAACTTGTTCCTAAATTATTAATACGGATACCTGTAATAGTTGGTCCTGCAAATGGAATCCTCCAACGGTTCGCAATATCAGCACATGCACTGATAAATCCACCTTTAGTATTACCATATGTAATAGCAGGCATTGCACATACTTCTGCAAACCTAGTAGTATTTGCTGTTGTTGCAGTTGCACCAGATACATATCGTGTCCAGAAAGGTGTGAGTTCAATAGCTTGATCTGAATTGAATAAAAACATATACATAGTATCTGTAAGACCTAAGCCTAATAATGAACCTTTTGATGAAGTCATTAAATCTGTAATTGAATTTGCAGTTAAACCTGCAGTTTCTATACCATTAATAAATCTAGATTCATTAGAAAATGCAGTAGTCCATGTATAACTTGTGCTGGATGTCCCAGTTGTGCCTCCTACATAACCACCCATAACATATGCAGTGCCATTCCGTTTAAAGTTAATCATACTTGCTTGAAGACTATAGCTCTCATTTTGCACAAATACTAAACCTCTAATATTTGGTGCTCCACATGAAAAGTTAATGGATGTTGTAACATCTGTTGTTCCAACAAAACGCAACATTGGTGCACCTAATATAGTTCCACTTGCACCGAGCCATTCACCGTTAATATCGGGTCTATATGCTTGTAAGTTGCTGAATGATGCTAATGTAGTATAATTTAACCAGCCACCTTTGGACACATCAATATTAGTTAATGCATCATCTCCTGTTGCAATAACCCCATAACCCTTACTGGCATAATTCATACATTTATAATTTAATGTGTAAGTTCCTTCATAAGTGGGAACACTCCATGATGCATTTACTAATTTATATATACCACGGGTATAATATGTTCCATCAGTATTTAACATTTGATTAGCAGAAGTATAAGTGGTTAATGAATTATAGAACATATACATATTATATTCAACAAAAGTATTACCATCTAATGATACCTCAAGTTTCATCCTTACATCTGCAAGTGTGCCAGTAACTAATAAATTAGAAAATCTAATATAATTACATGTGGCATATACACCAGAACCTAAATTAATTATAGTAGAAACATTTTGTCCTAGTGTAATATAATTGGAATTTGCTATAATGGGTGCATTATATGTAGATGCATTAATAGTTGAATTAGCAACACCTGTAAGACCAGTAGATACAGTAACACCGCTTGTTGGCATCATATTATTAGCAGTTAAACCTTCAATTGCTGCTGTATTAGTATAAAATAATCCAACTTTAGCAAAATTAATAGTTGCATTTGAAACAGATACATTTGTAATACGTAATGCTGTAAACACTTGAGGAATACCCCATTTATTAGTAAGTGTATTAATATGTATATTAATTTCATTTGTAGTAAAGGCAGATGCTCTAATTGTAGGACATATTTCTGCTACTGAATAATCAGCACCTGCAGAAGGTGTAAATGTTGGTGAATAATAAAACTCGTCTGTTCTATAAGCTTTAGCCCATCCAATAAGAGATACAGCCGACAGTGCATTTTTTAAAAATAACCGTGTGAAAGGTTCAGAAAATATATATTTACCAACAGAAATTATAGTACTTAATGTACTTGTGAATGCAGCAGCATATGCTGTATCTAATGATAATTTTATACCATTTTGATATAATTGTACATATTGATTTAATTTATCTACAGTATTAATAGTACCTACTGAACTATCAGCACTTATATTATTATTAATAATCAAGGTAAAAGTATGAAGTGTTAAACGATCATTACAATTTGATCCTGGTAATGGTTTCCATGCAATATAATTAATTGCTGTGATTATTGTTGAATTTATATAAATACCACCACCTGCAGTATGTTGTGGTTTATATATAATACAATTTAAATGGTTTGTGCTAAAATTAGCATTGTAACTCTGTGGTATTGAACTTCCATCATTAAAAAACCAACCAGACCATGGAGAACAGAAAGAATTTGCATTACCTGCAGGGATATTATTAGGTGATATATTTGGTGTAAACATTGCACCTACCCATGTAGAGCATGTATATACATAATTATTTATAATTAATGTGTCTAAATATGTTAGTGGTATAGTACTATTTCTTACACCTGTAATACCTCTTGTATAATTTAATAATCGTATATTTCCACCTGTAGTATGCATAAAATATAAATAATATTTACCTGTAAGTGTTTTATAAATTTTAATATTTGTTGGTGTCATATCAACTGAATTATCAAAACTACCCATAAGAAACCCGCCACAATTTGGATCTAAGAAATAACCATTATTATTAGATGTTGAAAATGATACATTTTCATAAGTATAAAAGGAAGTTGTATTTAATGCAGCGCCACAGCGAATGATTGAAGTGCTACTATAGATTGTTGATGCAGTAGCTTCAGTAGCAGCAGTATTAATAGTTAATGGAAATGGAAATGATGGTGTTGAAGAACCAAAGAAATTTGTAGATGTATTATTATTAGTAATTATATAATTTATTGCAGAATTCATATCAATTGAAAATGAAAATTGACTCATTGCAGGTTGTAGAATACCAGCATCTAATGTTACATCATATGTTGGTGCATTCCAAGATGTTGAATTGAGTTTATAAATATTTGTAAAAGCATATTGTGTTCCATTTGTGCTTGATATAAACTGTGCATTATTTGTATAATTAATACTAGTATTATAGTTATAATACATTCTATATTCAACCCATGTTAAACCACCATCAAATGTCAATTCAAACATTAATCGAGCATCAGTAATAGTTCCACTTATACTAAGTTCTGATAATCGTATATAATTAGCTGCAATTCTAACACCTGAACCAAAATTAATAATGGTATTACTATTTTGTGTTAGTGTAATATAATTTGTAGTTGGTTTGGAATAATCAGTTGCATTAATTGCAGATAGCGCAGTTCCTGTAACACCATTTGAAACAGTGACACCTGAAGAAGGCATTAAATTATTACTATTATTATAATCTGTTGTTGCACCATAAGATGTATAAAATAATCCAACTTTTGCAAATGTAATACTAATATTTGATGTTGATGTATTTGTAATACGAATACCATTAAATGGTTTTATTATTCCCCATTTATCAGCTAAAGAATTTGAATATGTTAATATCTCAGTATCTGAATATGCTGCAGTATTAGCAGTTAAACCTGATCGTGTTATATATGTTGATTCAGCAAATAACATAACACCACCTTTTTTATAATCACCGGTGACATTAGCATAGGTTGGTCCAACATTACCAGGATTTACTAATGGTGTTGTTACTGGTGTTAAGCCTTGTGTTAATACTAAACAATTACTATATGGATAAGTTGGTGATGCAACATAACCAGTTTTCATATTAGTAGTTGCAGTTGATAGCGGCGTTGTTTGTAAAACTAACCGAATCCCATTTTGATATAATTGTATCCAATTGTCTAATTGTGTAAAAGTTGTAATAGCAGTAGATTTATTATATTCAGTATTCACAACCATTGTAATCACATGAAGATTATCAATATCATTTGGATCAGTTCCACTTAATGCTTTCCATGCGACTAAACTGTGTAAATTATTTGTAGTGCGTAACATTTGTGTTGAATTTGTAGCATAATTTGTAGCACTTGGTGTTGTAAGTAAATCTAAAATAAAACAGTTGGGATATAATGCATTTGTAGCTGTTCTAGCAGCAGTTATACTGGCGTCAGGTGATGTAGTATAAGTTCCATCTTGATAAGATAACATATTCATAATAGGATTACAATAAAAGGCTGATGTAGTTAAAAGTGGTATTTGACGTAACATACTACCTACATATGATAATATTGTATATTTTGGTGTTGATAATGCATTAGAAATATTTACACTAGTAATACCTAAATTATAATTGGGTGTTATAGATCTGGATGCGCCAAATCTAGAATCATATGCAGTTCTACCCCATGCATTAATATAATATTTACCAGTTGGAGATGTCATTATTTTAATTGGTTGTGGTCTTTCAACAGTAGATATAAGTGCTGTGCATGTATTTGGATCTACAAAATACCCACAACCAGTAGAGAAATTACCCACATTCGCATCAATATAAGTATGTGTTGCAGTATTATATGAATAAATAGTATTGAATTGTTGAGCATTCACAATGGGGAATGAGCTTGCACTAAAACTAGTTGTTGTTGCATTTACATTTATTATAGATGCACTTGTTCCGGTATAACCGGTAATGTAACCACTTGATGGTAAATTTGTAGTGCCATAACTAGTACTTGTAACTAAAGGTAATGCATTTGCTTGAGTAACAAAAGATGTATTAGCAGTATTTAATAATGATATAACTGAATTAGCATCGACAGAATATAAATATAAATCATACCATTTTTTAGGGGCGGTAATTTCAATAGGAGTTGTTGTATTTTTAATATAGGTTGGTGCAAGTATGCCACCCGGTGATGTTAATCTACTGTATATATAATATAAATTACTAGAACCAGATAGAGATGTTGTTGGAATAAGAACATTTGTAGTAAGTATACCACTGGTTGTTATTGTTCCAGAACCAATAACTGTAGTATCAGATGGCACAGAATCAGTATTATTTGCATTATAATATAAATTAGCGGTGCATGGTGCAGCTGTATCATTGCCAGTATATGTAAGTGTAACAGCAGTTGATACGGATGAATATAAACTTATAGGCAACACTGATGCAATGGATGTTGCAAAAGTATAATCTCTAACAACAATTTGTGTATTAGATACTTTCTGAATAGTTATACCAGTTGAAGGAGATGTTACACGTGTATATAAATAATAAGATCCTGCAGTAGGTATTGTTAATGTTCCTACAATAGTTCCTGATGTATTAAGTGTTAATGTTCCAGTATGACATTGTGTAGTTGCAATAGCTACATTATTAGTTAAGGCATAACATACAATAGCACTAGATGATACAAGTGTATCATATATATTAAATGTTAGTGTAACAGTTGTAGGTGTATTAGCTATAAGTGTTGATGGTGTGAAAGAGACTATATTACCTGATGTTGTATATGCATATGTTGTAAAATATAAACATACATAAGTAGCACCAATACTACCATTATTTATGAATACTTCTACAGATTTATTTAATGGAATATACCCAGTTCCTATATTTATAACTGTTCGCCCACCCGCAGCTGCAAATAATGCACCTGTTGTTGCTTTCACTATACCTTCAATTAATATGCTTATAGTCGCAGTTGCATTTGCACTAGCCCATGTTATAGCAATTGATTCAATTGATCCAGGAACAGGTGTAATAAATTTAGTATAATTACTTGAAATAGTTCTACCTGCAGATGCACTAACTGGTTTATCTTGCACATTTAAATACATATTAGCACTTGTTGTAGATGCTGCAAAATTTACAATATATGTTTGTGCATAATCTTTTGCAAAAGACCACGTTGGTGCACTATTTGGTCCATTTGAAGTAATTATTTGTCCAATATCTCCAGGTTGTAAAAATACAATAGAAGAATTAACATCACTATAAGGAAATCCATATTGTATCCCATTATTAAATCCTGATCCCGCTGGTCCAGCATTACCAGTTGCTCCTTTTGCACCAGTATCTCCGGTTGGTCCTTTTACACCAGTAACACCCCCAATATTAGTATCACCTGTTAAACCTTTTGCACCAGTAGCACCTTGAGCACCAGTTGCACCATCGTCACCTACAATACCTTTTGCACCAGTAGCACCGACAATACCATTTGCACCAGCATTACCAGTAATACCTTTTGCACCATTATCTCCTGTAATACCTTTTTCACCTGTTGCACCTGCAATACCATTAACACCTGCATCGCCTGGTGCCCCTTTTCTACCATCTATGCCCTGATTACCAGTATTACCTTTAGCACCAGTATCACCAGTAATACCTTTAGTGCCTGTATCTCCTTTTTCACCTTGTGGACTTTCACCGGTATTACCTTTAGCACCTATATCGCCAGTATCTCCTACTGTGCCTGTATCACCAGCTGTGCCTTTAATACCTATATCGCCAGTATCACCAGTTGCACCAGTATCACCAATAGAACCTGTATCACCTATATCTCCTACAATACCTGTAATACCTTTATCACCTGTAGCACCATTAATAGTATCACCACGCGCACCAACATCACCAGTGCTGCCAGTTATTCCACCATCACCAGTATCTCCTTTTTCACCTATATCTCCTGTATCTCCTTTTGCACCTGTATCTCCTTTTACACCAACAATACCTAGATCTCCTGTTGCACCTACAATACCAGTATCACCAGTTGCACCAACACTACCAGTATCGCCTGTTATACCATGTAATCCGGTATCTCCCTTTTCACCAGTTAATCCAGGGTCGCCAGTTAGACCTGTTATACCTGTATCTCCTTTTACAGTTTGATTATCACCCATTTGACCTTTTGCACCTGTATCACCTGTAGCTCCTTGAAGCCCAGTATCTCCTGTTCTACCTTTTGTTTCATCATCACCGGGTGCACCCATAATACCAGTTTCACCAGTATCTCCTGTTGCACCTGTATCACCAGTTGCACCAGTATCACCAGTATTACCAGTAATACCTATGATACCTACATCGCCTGTATCACCTTTTGCTCCTGTATCACCTATATCACCTAGTCCTGTATCTCCTCTTGGACCAGTATCACCTATATCACCTGTTATACCAGGTGGTCCAGTATCACCTGTAGAACCAGTTGGACCTGTATCACCGGGAATACCTATTACACCAGTATCTCCTTTTGCACCAGTTGCACCTGTATCACCAGTTGCACCTGTATCACCAGTTGCACCAGTCGCACCAGTTGCTCCTGTATCACCAGTTGCTCCTGTATCACCAGTTGCACCTGTATCACCAGTTGCTCCTGTATCACCAGTTGCTCCGGTATCACCAGTTGCTCCAGTATCACCAGTTGCTCCGGTATAACCAGTTGCTCCTGTATCACCAGTTGCTCCTGTATCACCAGTTGCACCTGTATCACCAGTTGCTCCGGTATCACCAGTTGCTCCGGTATCACCTATATCACGTAGTGTGCGACTAGTATCTTTTATATCAGATACACTATTTAATTGTGGTATGTCCATTCTATTATTAATCATTGTTGCACACATTGTTGCACTAGTATATACTTTATCAGTTTTAACATTTTTAATATTATTTAAATTTTTTAATTTTGAACTTACTTGATTTGTAGGTATAATATGTGGATTAATTACTGGTGGATTAGTATTGCTTTGTGTTTGTATATTATCTTTATTTATATTTCTTTGCGGGGTTGTTATCTTATTACCGACAACTTTTGCACATACGGTTGAACTAGTATAAATTTTATTAGGTTTAACTATATGTGGAATTCTATGTGTTAATTTATTACGGGGTTTAGGTAAATTAGATGTATTACTTGTTGCAGTATTTGTATTATCAGTTAAATTTATAATATCATTCGTATCAATTTTATTATTATTATAAGTATTATTATTATCTGTGTCAAATTGTGAATTTGTATTACTACTCATAAATTATATATTACTATATTAGAAAGTATATTACGACTTATAGTAAAAAAATACAAATTTATAATATTAATTTTGATTATATGCAATAATATTTATTTTTATAAATATTATTTTTATAATTATTATGATATATTATTTTATTTAGGAAATGTGATTCTTAAACAGGATTGTTTTGTAATATCAGACTGTGTATATTGACCAGAAACAGGTAGATTATTTGCGGCATATGCATCGGCACTATCACCTAAACTAAAATAATTTGAACTAAATGCAAAAGTTGTGAATGTTTCTCCATTTACAACAACTGGTGTTGTTATATCTGTTGTAGAATCTGTTTTGGTTAAATAATTCAAAAAATTTGTTGCATTAGTATTACTATTTGTAGTCACCCATAAAAATTTCATTCCTGCGGCAGTTGCATCTGCATAAGTTGTATATACTGTTCCATTTAACTTAATACGAATTCCATCTGTTAAAATAGGTGCATAATAATAACCACCACTTTTAGCACCTAAATGGACTACTACTGCTCTTTTAACATTAATTACGGGTGTTGTAAATTTATATTGATTATATGCTGTGCAGAAACTGGTAATAGGCACTGCTGCAGTGCTAAATGCTGCATTAGTAACTAAATTATTCGCCTGATCTTGCCATGTAGATGTTGTTGTTTCATATGTATATACAGTGCTCCAATTATTAGAATCAGTATCTGCAGTTCGCACAACAAGTGTTGTAAATGATTGATATGCTGAAGCACCTTGTGCAAACCAGAACTCTATTTGGAATGTATTAGTAAATGTAGTAGATGTAAATGTTCCACCAACATAAGTTAATATCTTTGTAGCAGGTGTTGTATTTGAAGAACCAGGTGATGCAATTGCTAAACATAATACTTGTGTTCCTGTATTACTTGGAACTGCGGTGCATGTTAGTGTTACAGTTCCTGCAACTGATGTATCAATTGCGGTTACATTATTTTCCATTATATTTATACTTGTAGGTATTGCACCAGATGTAGCAAAGAATACATAATAATCTTTTAATGATTGAACATTTCTATGAGGATAATCTGCAATACTGATTGTAAAAGATGATGTTCTTGTATTCTGTGAGATACTACCAGTTAATGATGTAGCAGTAATACCACCGCTTGCTGCTGTTGGTTGAATATAAAATGTAGTCATTAAACTTCTTAATATACCACATCTAGCAGAATAATTATGATATTTATTATAAACTTGGAATGCACCAATATAAGTGCCATTGCTTGATGCAGAACCTCTATCAATACTGGTCGCACCATCTCCCAATTGCCAATACCCTGATGCACGTTTTGCCCATGCTGCTGAATTACTGCTCCATAATGGCGCTGATGTTGTTGTAAGTAATGTATTATTTAAATATACTTCAGCACTATCTGTTCCTGCTACCTTTGTTATACACCATACTTCAAATGTATTTTGATATTTAGGATAATAATTTGCATCACGATTACCAATAAGACCTAACCATGATCCACTTGATCCACCAATAACAGCTGATTGAGCTCCTGGTGTTGTTATTGATCCTGTTGTATCTACTTGATAACGTGTAAGTTCTGCTTGATAATTAACAGCACGAGATGTAGCTGCAGGTAATCCAAATGAGAATAAACCCACTTCAGAAGTATTACCTAATAAACCACCTCTACCTAAGAAATAAATAGCAAATTCTACACCAGCTCCATCTGTGCTACCACCTAATGTTAATGAGGTAGTTGTTGAGAACATACCAGTGCTACTAGCACCCCAACGTGTTAATATTGCATTTTTACCAGTGCCAAAAGCATCTGCTACTAATGGTAATGTTCCATTTGCAGTCATTGAAACAGTTGGCGCAAGTGTATTAGTATTAGTTGAATTTGCTAATGCAGTTACATTAGAACCAGATAAAGTATTATTAGAATTCATTGATGATACACCTAATAATAAACTATCATTACCTAAATTTTCCTCAGTATCCCATGATGGATTATAAAGTAAGAAAATACCAGATTCACCAGTAGCACAATTATATGTTCCTGTTTTATTTGTATCAGCTGCAGTGCTTGCTATAAATTGATCATCTCTGGTATTTCTTAATACATTAGATGAATCATAATAGCGCATTTCATGTTCAACCCATGTGCTATTATCTGTTGATAATTCTAATTTCAATCGATGTGTTGTAGTTCCACCAGTGCCCATAGTGCCAAAACGTATATAAGATGGTGCATGATAATCACCTAGATCTATAACTGTAGGATATCCACCAGCAGGTGATATTGTAATGAGTGCGAGTGATGTATCTAATGTTGTAAAGGCAGTAGTTGTTGCTAAATATGTAGTTAATGATCTATTCCCATCATATATACCTAATTTTGCAGTGGTAATACCTTGAATACAGCTTTCAGCACCAGTGCCAGATTCTGCTTTAGCAGCAGCTTTGGTTGCATATAAACCTAATTTACTAAAAAACAAACCAGATGTCCCTGCAGTATTAGTAATCCTCATATATCTAAATGCTTTAACAATACCCCATCTATTCATCATATTAGTTATACTTGCATCAATTTCCGCTTGTGTGAAACCTCTATTATCCATTGTTTCAGTATTTTGAGCATAATAACTTAGTGGTGTATCAGGCATACTTGTTGAATATAAATCTTGTAGACCTTCACCTCTTTTAGCGACAGTAATGTTTTGTGTATTTATCCAATTTTTAGATTCTATAAAAGGGACATTTATTTTAAAATTACCGCATAAATTATAACCATATGTACATGGTCTATCTGCTGTGGATGTTACATTTACAAAAAATGATACAAATGCAAATGTCGAACCAGTATTTGTTAATTTTATACCATTTTCATAAACTTGTATATAATTATCAAATTCGGCAAGTGAGGTTATCTGTGATTTAGCAGCTGTATTTATTACAATTGTTACAATTGCAGGACCTGCTTTACTATTAGCACCGCCTTTAAATGTAGATGTGCTCTTTATACGTGTATATTGATAGTAATCACCGCTGCCTCCGCCGCCTCCAGCCCAAGAGGCAACAGGATAAGAAGATACATGACACCCATGTAATGCTAATGTAGAAAATGTAGGCGATCTTATATAAGGGATATAAGTTAGTGGAAAATAAGCAGCATTAGGATAACCACCTGTAGTATATGTTGATTGTGCTATAGAACCAACACAATGATATATTGTTCCTTTTATATTATTATATGAGTCCATCCATAAATTATTATATGATGTAGTGCCAGGTATTAATCCTCCGATTGAGGTTATACCACCAATAAACCCACAGCTACCAGTTCCTATACTTGGTGTGCTTGCATTTGAAGACCATTCTGCATAAAAACGATTAGTTATAGTTTTTTTAATTGATAATGGTAAAAGATTATTAGTAGTTATATAATAATCACTAAATCCTAATTGTCCTGAGTCTGGATTCATAAACCATCCGGGAACACAATTTGTTTTTGTTCCTATTATAAAACCTGCATTAGTTATACCCGGTGCATCTGCACCATATGTTTTTTGTAAGGAATTATATGCATATGTGGTATCTGCTGTATAATCAGTAATATTTCCAGTTATAGTTAAAGCAGTGGGGGTTGGTCTATCTGTCGGTGTTACAGTTAATAATGAAGTCCCCATTGTTCCTGCTTTTGTTAAATATCGTTTACATGCTTTATCAATATCTACATTTTTTAATGTTATTGTTCTAAGTTTAGTAGAAAATGATACTAAGCCAACCGAATCACGTGATAAATCGTATGGTAATGTATAATAAGGTAAATTTGCATCATCAACTGTTGTTCGCCATTTACGTTTCCATAATGTATAAACATTACTTTTAGCAATTTGTGCAGATGTTGCATCAATACATGCAGATGTTTCAGTATTTAAACTAGACCCACCTGAACTAAAGCAGGCATCATATGGTTCCCAACTATTACCATTATCATAGGTTACAGAAATATTAAATCGAACATTTGTAATTGTTCCAGATGATGATATTACACCTAATCTCATAAATCCGGTATTCGCAAGCACTGTTCCACTTGCAAATAATATACTTAATGACCCAGTATTTGCTGTCATTACATCACTAACGCCAGTTGTTGTATATGTATATCCAGACCATGCGGCTGGTGTAATAGTTGATGCAATACCATTTATAGTAAAGGTGGATGCAGCTAATATAGCTGTTGTTAGTAAATTAGATGTATCTGCATCAGCATTAGTAACATTTGTATATAATCCAATTTTAGCAATACTACATGAACTAGTTCCTAAATTATTAAAACGGATACCTGTAATGGTTGGTCCTGCATATGGAATCCTCCAACGATTAGCAATATCAGCACACGCACTAATAAAGCCACCTTTAGTATTACCATATGTAATAGCAGGCATTGCACATACTTCCGCAAACCTAGTAGTATTTGCGGTTGCCGCAGTTGCACCAGTTACAAATCGTGTCCAGAAAGGTGTGAGTTCAATAGCTTGATCTGAATTGAATAAAAACATATACATAGTATCTGTAAGTCCTAAACCACTTAATGAACCTTTTGGTGCACTCATTAAATCTGTAATAGAGTTTGCTGTTTGTCCAGCAGTTTCTATACCATTAATAAATCTAGATTCATTAGAAAATGCATTAGCCCATGTATAACTTGTAGTAGTTGCACCAGTAGTGCCACCTACATACCCACCCATAGTATATGTGGTTCCATTCCGTTTAAAGTTAAGCATACTTACTTGAACACTGTAGCTCTCATTTTGCACAAATACTAAACCTCTAATATTTGGTGCTCCACATGAAAAATTAATGGATGATGTGACATCTGTTGTCCCAACAAAACGCAACATGGGCGCACCTAATATAGTTCCACTTGCACTGAGCCATTCACCATTAATATCGGGTCTATATGCTTGTAAGTTGCTAAATGATGCTAATGTAGTATAATTTAACCAACCACCTTTGGAAACATCAATATTGGTTAATGCATCACCACCTGTTGCAATAACCCCATAACCCTTACTAGCATAATTTAAACATTTATAATTTAATGTATAATTTCCTTCATAAGTGGGAACACTCCATGATGCATTTACTAATTTATATATACCACGGGTATAATATGTTCCATCAGTATTTAACATTTGATTAGCAGAAGTATAAGTGGTTAATGAATTATAGAACATATACATATTATATTCAACAAATGTGCTACCATCTAATGATACCTCTAGTTTCATTCTTACATCAGTAAGTGTGCCAGTAACTAATAAATTAGAAAATCTAATATAGTTAGCTGTGGCATATACACCAGAACCTAAATTAATTATAGTAGAAACATTTTGTCCCAGTGTAATATAATTGGAATTTGCTATAACTGGTGCATTAAATGTGGATGCATTAATAGTTGAATTAGCAACACCAGTAAGACCAGTGGATACAGTAACACCGCTTGTTGGCATCATATTATTAGCAGTTAAACCGTCAATTGCAGCTGTATTAGTATAAAATAATCCAACTTTAGCAAAATTAATAGTTGTATTTGAAACAGAAACATTTGTAATACGTAATGCAGTAAATACTTGAGGAATACCCCATTTATTAGTCAGTGTATTAATATGTGTATTAATTTCACTAGTTGAAAAACCAAATGATCTAATATTAGAACTAACTTCTGCTACTGAATAATCAGCACCTGTAGCAGCTATCCAAGAAGCAACGCCGACATGTTCAGAAACTGTGCTACCTTTAGACCAACCTAAATAAGTACCAGCAGTAAAATAGGTAGGACCAGAACCAGATATACTATATAATCTTGTATATACATCAGATTCTATATATTTACCAGTAGCAATTACAGTGCTTAATGTGCTAGAGAATGCAGAAACATATGCAGTATCTAATGATAATTTTATACCATTTTGATATAATTGTATATATTGATTTAATTTTGCAATAGTATTAATAGCACCAATTGAAATATCCGCACTTATATTATTATTAACAATTAATGTGAAAGTATGAAGTGTTAAACGATCATTAGTATTTGACCCTGGTAATGGTGTCCATGCAATATAATTAATAGTAGATAGTGTAGTAGTGCCAATAATAACACCACCAATGGTAAGGGGTGGTATAAATACAATACAATTTAAGTGTGTAGTAGCAAAACTTGCATGATATGAAACTGGTATTGAACTACCATCATTAAAAAACCATCCAGACCATGGAAGAGATGCACACATAGAACCAGAATCAGCACTTGGACCTTTATTTGGTTTAAACATTGCACTCACCCATGTTGAGCATGTATATATATAATTAGATTTAATTAGTATTTCTATATCTGTAAGTGCTATAGTACTATTTCTCACACCAGTAATTCCTCTCTTATAACTTATTAATCGTAGAGGACCACCTGAAGTATGCATAAAATATACATAATATTTACCAGTAACAGTTTTATAAAGTTTAATATTAGTGGGAACCATATTCATATCATTATTATAAGATCCCATAAGGAAACCACCACTATTTGGATCTATAAAGAATCCATTATTAGTCATACCAACTGATGTATTTTCATATGTATAAAATGATGTATTATTTAATATCGAACCACTTTTAACTATAGATGAAGTATATGTTGTAGTAGAGGTAGCTTCAGATGCAGCAGTATTAATAGTTAATGGGAAGGGGAATGATGGTGTTGCAGAGCCAAAGAATATTGTAGGAGTATTATTATTATTAGTTGTGTAATAATTAATAGATGAATTCACATCAAAAGATAATGCATAATTATCCATTGCTCTCAATACAATATTAGAGTCTAATGTTATATCATATGTAGGTGCTGTCCATGTTGCTGCATTAAGTTTATAAATATTTGTGAAAGCATATTGTGATCCATTTATGCTTGATATAAATTGTGCATTATTTGTATAATCAACACCATTATTATATACATAATACATTCTATATTCAACCCATGATAATCCACTATCAAATGTTAATTCTATTTTAAGCCGAGCATCTGCAATAGTTCCACTAGTAATAAGTTCAGATAATCGTATATAATTTGCAGCAATTCTGACACCTGAACCGAAATTAATAATAGTATTACTATTTTGTATTAATGTAATATAATTTGTAGATGGTGTTGAATAGCTGCTTGCATTAATTGCAGATAGTGCTGTGCCTGTGACACCATTAGAAACAGTAACACCAGTAGTTGGCATTAAATTATTACTATCATTATAATCTGTTTTTGCACCATAAGATGTGCAAAATAATCCAACTTTTGCAAATGTAATACTAACATTTGATACGGATGAATTTGTAATTCGTATCCCATTAAATGGTTTAATAATACCCCATTTATCAGCAAGATTATTTGAGAATGTTAATATTTCTGTATCTGTGAAAGCACCAGTATTTGTAGATAATCCAGATCTAGTAGTATAAGCAGATTCTGCAAATAACATAACACCGCCTTTTTTATAATCACCAGTAACATTAGCATATGTTGGTCCAACATTACCAGGATTTACTAATGGTGTTGTTACTGGTGTTAAACCTTGTGTTAATACTAAACAATTACTATATGGATAAGTTGGTGATGCAACATAACCTGTTCTCATATTATTAGTAGCTGTTGATAATGGTATTGTTTGTAAAATTAAGCGAACACCATTTTGATATAATTGTATCCAATTATCTAATTGTGCAAAAGTTGTAATTGCAGTAGATTTATTATATTCAGTATTTACAACCATTGTAATTATATGAAGTGTATCAATTTCATTTGGATCAGTTCCATTTAATGCTTTCCATGCAACTAAACTATGTAAGCTATTTGTAGTTTGTAACATTTGCGTTGAATTTGTAGCATAATTTGTAGCACTTGGTGTTGTAAGTAAATCTAAAATAAAACAATTAGGATATAATACATTTGTAGCAGTTCGTGATGCAGTTATACTAGCATCTGGTGATGTGGTATAAGTTCCATCTTGATAAGATAACATATTCATAATAGGATTACAGTAAAAACTAGAAGTAGTTAAAAGTGGTATTTGACGTAACATACTACCAACATATGATAATATTGTATATTTTGGTGTTGATAATGCATTAGAAATATTTACACTAGTTATACCTAAATTATAATTGGGTGTTATAGATCTGGATGCACCAAACCTAGAATCATAAGCAGTTCTACCCCAAGCATTAATATAATATTTACCTGTTGGTGATGTCATTATTTTAATTGGCTGAGGTCTTTCAACAGTAGATATAAGTGCTGTGCCAGTATTTGGATCTACAAAATACCCACAACCAGTTGAGAAATTACCAACATTTGCATCAATATAAGTATGAGTTGCAGTATTATATGTATAAACTGCATTGAATTGTTGAGCATTTACAATAGGGAATGAACTTGCACTGAAACTGGTAGTAGCTGCATTTGAACTTACTATAGATGCACTTGTGCCAGTATAACCAGTGATATAACCACCTGATGGTAAATTTGTTACACCATAACTTGAACTTGCTACTAGTGCAAGTGCATTTGCCTGAGTAACAAAAGATGTATTAGTAGTATTTAATAATGATATTGCTGAATGAGCATCAACAGCATATAAATATAAATCATACCATTTTTTAGGTGCGGCTATTTCAACTGGTGTAGTTGTATTTTTAATATATGATGTAGCAAGGGTTCCACTTGGTGCTGTTAATCTACTATAAATATAATATAAATTACTTGTACCTGTTTGAGATGTTGGTGTTATAGTAACATTTGTTGATTGTGTACCACTTGTTGATACTGTACCTGAACCAATAACAGCTGTGCTTTGTCCAGTTGGTATTGCATCTGTATTATTTGCATTATAATATAAATTTGCAGTAGATGGTGCCAGTGAATCATTGCCAGCATATGTAAGATTAAGTGTTGTTGCTATTGTTGAATAGAAATTTAATGGGGAAATAGTTGAAATGGATGCAGCATAAGTATAATCTCTAACAATTATAGGTGTGCTAGATACTTTTTGGATAGTTATACCTGTTGATGGTGATGTTATACGAGTATATAAATAATAAGATCCAGCTATGGGTATTGTAAATGTTCCAACAATAGCACCTGATGTAGTAAGTGTTAATGTCCCAGTATGACATAATGTGGATGCTGTAACTAAACTATTTGTTGCATCATAACATACAATTGCACTGGATGATACAACAGGATCAAATGTGTCCATAGTTATTGTAACAGTAGTTGGTGAATTAGAAACAATAGTTGATGGCGATATTGTTGATATACCACCTGATGTTCTATAGGCATATGTTGTAAAATATAAACATACATTAGCTGCACCTATACTACCATTATTCACACGAATTTCAACGGAATTATTAGATGAAATAAAACCAGATGAAATAGCTATAACTGTGCGACCACCAGCTGCTGCAAATAGCGCACCTGTAGTGATTTTATCTATACCTTCAATAATTATAGTTATAGTAGCTGTTGGATTTGGATTAGCCCATGTAATAGCAACTGATTCAATTGAACCAGAAACAGGAGTAATAAATTTAGTGAAACTACTAGATACAGTTGCACCACTAGATGCACTAACTGGAGTATCATGTAAATTTAAAAATATATTAGCTCCAGTAGTTAATGCAGCATAATTTACAATATATGTTCGTGCATAATCTTTTGTATAAGACCAATTGGGTGCACCACTTGTTCCATTGGAAGTAATTATTTGACCAATTTCACCCGGTGCTAAGAATGTAACAGAAGCATTAGAATCACAATAAGGAATACCATATTGTAATCCACCACTTAATCCAGTGCCTGCAGGTCCAACTGGACCTGTATCTCCCTTTATACCAGCACTACCAGTATCGCCTTTTGCACCAGTAGCACCAGTAGCACCTGGAGGACCAGTATCTCCTTTTGGACCAGTAGCTCCTGTAGCACCAATGGCACCAGTAGCACCAGTATCTCCTTTAGCGCCAGTAGCACCATCAATACCGTTGATACCAATAGTGCCAGTATCTCCTTTTGCACCAGTTTCACCTGTATCGCCTTTTGCACCAGTATCTCCTTTTTCACCTGTAATACCATCTGCGCCAGTATCTCCTTTTACACCATCTATTCCATCTATACCTGGTTCTCCTGTAGCACCTTGCATACCTGTATCTCCTTTAGCACCTATATCACCAGTATCACCTTTTATACCAGTGGTGCCAGGATCTCCTGGTGCACCAGTAGCACCTGTATCTCCTTTTGCACCTGTTGCACCAGTATCTCCAATTAACCCAGTAGCGCCAGTATCACCTTTCACGCCAGTAGCACCAGTATCTCCTTTTGCTCCAGTAGCACCAGTATCGCCAGTATCACCTTTAGCACCAGTATCTCCTTTCACACCAGGAATACCAGTATCTCCTTTAGCGCCTGTATCACCTTTTGCACCAGTAGCACCAGTGTCTCCTATTGATCCAGTTGCACCAGTATCTCCTTTTGCACCTGTATCACCCGTATCTCCTTTTGCTCCTGTTGCACCTGTATCACCTTTTGCTCCTGTTTCACCTGTATCTCCTTTTGCACCAGTTGCACCTGTATCACCTATAGCACCTTGTAATCCTGTATCACCTTTTATACCATGTAATCCAGTATCACCTTTAGCACCTGTATCACCAGTTTCACCAGGTGCACCTGTATCACCTTTAGCGCCTGTTGCACCAGTATCACCTTTTAAGCCAGTTGCACCTGTATCACCTTTATCACCCGGCTTTCCAGTATCTCCTTTTGGACCAGTTGCACCTGTATCTCCTTTCAAACCTGGTGCACCTGTATCACCTTTCAAACCAGTTGCACCTGTATCACCTTTTGCACCAGTTGCACCTGTATCACCTTTATCACCAGTTGCACCTGTATCACCTGTATCACCTGGTAATCCTGTATCACCTTTTGCACCAGTAGGACCAGTATCTCCTTTTGGACCAGTCGCACCAGTATCTCCTTTTGCACCTGTATCACCAGTAATACCTTGTGGTCCTTGATCTCCTTTTGAACTAGGACCATTTAAATGAAGTTCTTTAATAGTATCACTAAATGCAATTGCAAATACTGCTGCACTAGTATATGAAACATTAGGTGCAGTGGTTGTATCAATTATTACACTAGTATCTCTGGTATTTATTGTTTCACTTCTCATATTTATTGTTTTATTAGTATCTTTTATATTTTGTGTATTTGAACTATTATTCATTATTGCACTTGTATATACCTTATCTTTTTTTAGATTTTTAATATTAAGAGATTTTCGATATTTTGAACCTAATTGATATTTAGATGTATTAGCTGTAGAAGTATTAGTTTGTTTTTTTATAGGTGGATTAGATATACTAATAGTATTATTATTTACTGATTTATTAGGCGGTATAGGTAATGGTGCTTGTGCTTGTAATGGTATTTGAAATGATCTAGATAATGGTATTTGTGATAATGCAGGTAATGGAGTTTGTGATGATGAAGATAATGATGAAAGAACAGTTGGACTAGTATAAATTTTATTAGTTTTAATAATCGGTGGGTATTTATTTGTTAATTGTTTCCGATGTTTAGATATATTATTATTTTTTATATTATTTGTAATTACTGTAGTATTTGGTATATTTGATTTATCTGCGTCATTTATAATATCTATTGTAGGTGTATTATTTTCATGAGATTTATCAATATCTGTTTCATGTAGTAAAGATGCATAACTACTCATAAATTATATATTACTATATTAGAAAGTATATTATGACTTATAGTAAAAAAAATACAAATTTATAATATTAATTTTAATTATATGCAATATATTTAATTTTGTAAATATTATTATTTAATTTTATAAATTTAATTATTTAATTTTATAAATATCTTATTTGATTTTATAAATATTGAGCAGCTTATTCTAATTTAGATAATATATTATAAAAAAATTGAAATATTAAATATAAATGTATAATTTTCTAAGTATAAAAACCATGCCAATTCCGATTGACGATACAATCCCTAGTTCTTTAGAAGAAACAAATATTGATAACTTTATTAAAGAAATACAAGAATCATCTAAACAAGAAAACAAAGGTAAAATTAAAAAACCTAAACATATGAATGAGAAATATGTTCCATATGCAAAACAAGATTATCATGCATTGGAAGAAAAAGTTAGACAACTAGAGATTAATAAAACAGATCTAGAACGGAATGCATCAACATTACGCCGTAGAAATAATATAAATGAACTAAATAAGATTAATAAAAAAATTATTCATATTAGAGAACAAATTGAAAAAGTTGTATATATGCGTTCATGTGTTTATAAAGAAATTCGTAATGTTCCTGGATATGATAAATTTGCTAATAAAAAATGCGAATTCTTTTTTACGAATATAGGATGTCTAAATGGAAATACCTGTCCTTATCGCCATTAATTTATATAAATAAGAAAAATAATTTTATATTTCTTAATTATATAGTATTATTATGAATTTTAATTAAATCATCAGTCCATTCTGTAAGTGTGTCTTTATCTAAAAATAATAAATGTTTCTTTTGAGTTATTTTAGTTTCAATATCTTTTCTGAATGTTTTATCTTTAGCTAATTTAATAGCAAATTCAATATATTCTTCTTTAGTATTACATATATATTCACCCAAGCCCATTTTTAAATAAAAACCTCTTGTGAATCTTCCATTAATCATAATAGATGGTTGTGTGACAATTACTTTATTTAAACTAAATGCTTCAAATGATGAATTACATCCACCAAATGGGTATATATCTAAAATAATATCAGAAATATTCATTAAATTGAGAAATTCAAAATGTGACATTCCTTGGAAGAAATGCATTTTATTAGTAATATTTTTATTATTAAATCTTTTAATAAATTTTTCTTTTTTATCATTATTAAGTATTAAAATAACTGAATTAGGAACATTAGTTAAAATATTAATTATATATTCATCAAATAATGGATTAAATTTAAATAAAGATTGAACACAGAAATAAATAACACATTCATCAGTAAAACCAAAATGATATCTACTTTTAAATAATGATATATTATGCCTAGAAGCTGGTTCAACATAACTTGTGCATAATGATTCTTGTAAAATGAGTTTTTCACTATAATGTGTTTGTGATTCTTCATAATCTAATTCATATAATTTTGAACTGAAAAAATAATCAATAGTATCTATACCAGATGTATCAGAATGACCCCATGTATTACATTGATATTTAGCTAATTTCATATGTGCCATAAAATAAGAAATAATATCCATACCTATTTCACAATATACAATTATATCTAATTTCATTTTAGTAAAAGTATCACGTGTATTTGCAAGATTTTTAGTTAATAATATATGTTTAGCATTACCAAAAGAAAATTTAACATCTTGATTTAATACATCAAATGTTGAGAAATATACATCAAACCGTGGATCTAATGATAAATGTTTAATAACTTGATGCCTATCTTTATAAACAGAATGTTGTCTTGTTAATTGCGATGCATGAAATAATACTTTTATTTTTTTATTAATAAAATTTGTATCTATTTTATAATTTAATTCCGGACATACTTTTCTAAAAAATGCACTTCTTAATTTAAATATATTAGCAGATGGTATTCCTTGATATGATAATTCAAAATTACCTACACTAAAATAAGTTATATTATTTAATTCAATTAATTTATTATTTTTATTAGATAATAACATATCACTTTTCTCTAATATATATAATAAATTTGTTTCAATTTGGTTTCTAGCTTTAATAAAATCATCAAATGTTTCATAATAATTATCAAATTTAGTTGAGGTATTTAATAATAATATTAAAATCATAAATTTATTAATATCAATTTTAGAACTTAATTCTAATAAACCATCAATAGAGTTAATACCAATAAAATCATAATTTTCTTTAATAAACTCATTAACTGAATTAATTATATCTGCATTATCTACAATTGATACAACATTTTTAATAATTAATAATAGTAAATTATTTTTATTAATATCCTTTAAAATTTCTTTGTGTGTATTTATTTTATTAATTATTATTTTAATATCATCAGCAGTTAAATTAGATTGTAAGGATAATTTTAAATATTTTAATAGTAATTGATTATCATCTTTAATTTTATCAAATATTTTAATATAAATTTCTTTTTTAATTTTAGTAAATTTGGTTTTACTAATTAACATTTCAATATCTATTAATTGTTCAATATTATTAAAATTTTTAAATATACTTAATACTTGTTCATTTAATATTGTTTCTTTTTGTGTTAAAATAGCTGCTGTAATTTTCTTTACTGTTAATTGATTTGTTTTTACACAGTTATATGACTTATTACATGCTTTATCAATTATTGTTAATAATTGTTCATAATCTTTTAATTCAAATAAAATATTTTCCATATAATTATAATTATCAGGGATAACTAGATCGTTTACTTTTGTTTGTTTATAAATATTATCTAGATATAATTTAAATTGTGAAATATTAACAAGCCGTGTTATATTAGTATTTTGTATATTAAATGTAATATCATGAATAATAAATGATTTAATTAATTTAATAAAATTATTCAAGTTAGGTTCCCAATCAACATTATTACATGCTTTACTTATTGGTATTTTTGTGAAAATACAAGCAGGAGTAATAATTAAATCACTCATAATAACAACAGAATAATGTTTAAGATATTCATTATATTTATCATAATTATTTGTTTCAAAATTATTATTATTAAAAACAACATTTTCGAAATATAATAATTTATTATCCAATAAATTTTTGATATTAATAATATTTTTAACAAAATAAATATTAAATACTACTTTGAGTTCATTAAGTTTATTTATTATATATTTTATTTTATATTCAGTTTCATAATTCATATATTTAAACATAAAAAAGATACTATAACGTGTGTAATTTATATCAATTTTATTAATAATAATTTTATTAATATTTGTATCATCAATAATTATAATATGATGAAATATTTTTTTATTAACATATTTATGTTTAATACATTCTTGAATTAATTTTATTGAAATATTTTTATTAAATAAATTATAAATATTATCTGATGCAATTAATTTACATAATTGCCCATATTCATTTAATTCAAAATCTTTATTATCATATATATCTTCATGAATAATATAATTGTATTCTGTAGTATTATCAAAAATAATATTATATTTTTCTTTATTAATAATATCTAAGTGACCATCTGTAAATTTATAATTATTTTTAGAAATAAAAAGTATATTTTTATCAGCAGATAAATAAGAAAAATCATCAGTAATATTATTTATTTCATTTAATTTATTTTTTAATGGATGATAATTTTTATTAAATATAATTAAATCTCTTTTCTCAGCTATATTTACTAAAGTATTTAAACTAATCATTTTAAAATCAAAATTTTTAAAATAATAAAATATATTATATATATAATTTTCATTCTCTTTAATAACCTCTTTTGTTATTGTTTTACTTTTATCATTAAGTATTATATAAATTTTTTTCATAATATAATATATTTATATATTATATTATAACTACATAATTTATTATGTTAATTATAAATAATTATTTTGAAAATCATTAGAAATTAATTTATTATTTTCATTAAATTTAACTAATATATATTGTTTTAATTCATTTGATATAGAATTATTTTTATAATTTTTAATAATATATTTCAAAATTAATAAACACTAATAATTTTTAAACCAGTTGAGTATCAGTAAATTAAAATTAGTAATAATTAATTTCAAAATTAATAGGCTGTAATTATTTTTAAACCATGAGAGATAAAAAATATTTAGTAGTAGTATATGGAACATTTATTGTTAATAGATTCACGTGTTCATGCTCAACCTTATATTGATTGCCGAAAACCATCTGTTGATTATATTATATTTGATTATTATACAGAAACTTTTAATTCACTATGTGATAAAATTGAATCAAATAAATATACTCAGATTGGTTTAGTTCAGCATACGGATTTTACATCTGGTTTTAATATTCTTATAAAAGAAACAGTTGGAACCAATTCAGATTTACCACCATATGCTACTTTTACTTCTCTTTTAGAATTTATGACTAAAATAAAATTAAAAGGAGTTGAGACTTTTGACTTTTTAGGTTGTGGATTATATGATCCCATTAAAACACCTGCAATTTTTACTTATTTAGAAGGTGCATCTGGTGTAGATTTAAGAGCATCTACAAATTTAACTGGTTCTGCGCCTGGTGATTGGATTATGGAAAGTGATAATGTAAATATAAAATCTATTTATTGGACAGATGAAATTGATCAATATAATGGGACATTAAATGCAATTAGTAATTTCCCATTTTATGGCACTAGTAAAACAATTAAAGATATTAATGGAAATGTAATTTTTTTAAATAAAGATATATATGGAAATCCATTAAATCCAGCAATTGATTCAAATGGAGATCAAATTAAACAATTACCTAGTTCAGTTGTAGCATGGGGAACTAATGCAGGTGGTAATGTAACGGTTCCCAGTGATGTTAGTGCTAATTTAACATCAGGGGTTGTTGCTATATATTCTAATTTAATTTCATTTTCAGCATTAAAAACGGATGGTTCGGTAGTTTTTTGGGGTTTAGGTGATTCTAATTTATCTAATAATGATAATTCTAATATTACTACTATTTATTCTAATAAGTATGCATTTGCTGGATTAAAATCCTCAAATGGCACTGTAATTGCATGGGGTGATCCAGGATCTGGTGGTACTATTACTTCTAGTGTAGCTGCTATATTAAATAGTGGTTCAGTTGTTATAGAGATTTATTCTTCTGGAAATGCATTTGCTGCATTAAAAGCAGATCGTTCTGTTGTTTCATGGGGTTCTGGAGGTAGTAGTATAATTCCAACAAATCTCGTTGTAAATAATGTAGCTACTATTTATTCTAATGATAATGGATTTGTTGCATTAAAATATAATGGTGACGTCGTTGGTTGGGGTTCTTCTACACCGCCACCCACTGATTTAAATAATGTTAAAATAATTTTTAATACTCAAAGTGCATTTGCTGCATTAAAAACTGATGAAACTGTAGTAACATGGGGTGATTTAAACGAAGGCGGTACTAATCCTGGAAATTTAACTAATGTTAAAATGATTTATTCTACTCCAACTGCATTTGCTGCATTAAAAAATGACAATTCTGTTGTTGCATGGGGAAATCCAGATAATGGTGGAAATATTCCATTAAATATAGATGTAACCAATGTTAAAACAATTTATTCTAATGTTTGTGCATTTGCTGCATTAAAAATGAATGGTGATGTAGTTACATGGGGATACTCGCCATTTGGTGGATCAATACCAAGTGGTCTAGATGTATCCAATGTTATTGCAATTTATTCTTCAGAACTTGCATTTGTGGCATTAAAACAAGACAAAACTATAGTTGCATGGGGACCGTGGTTTGCTGGAGGAACTATTCCTGGGAATTTAGATGTAACTAATATTGCTAGAGTTTACTCCACACAAAATGCATTTGCTGCATTAAAATATGATAAAACTATTATTGCATGGGGCTATCCAGATAGAGGTGCTACATTACCACAGAATTTTGTGCAAGGTGATATTGTTACTCTTTATTCAACAGGATTTTCATTTGCTGCATTAAAAAATATTAATGCCCCTACGCCAACTGAACCTAATAGTGCTACAGGCGCCACTGGTGCTACTGGTGCTACAGGTGCTACTGGATCTACTGGCGCTACAGGTGCTACTGGTGCTACTGGATCTACTGGCGCTACTGGTGCCACTGGTGCTACAGGCGCCACTGGTGCTACAGGCGCCACTGGTGCTGGTGGGGGTGGTGCTGGTGGGGGTGGTGCTGGTGGTGGTGGTTCTACTGATCATTTTTTTGTTAATGAAAGTTTCACCATCTCTCAGACTGCTAATATCTATTCCAATAATTTACCATATGTTAATACTGATATATATGATTATATATTAGATATTAATATTAATGGTGTATGGAATAGCATGAACGATTTATTCGAAGAACGTCGTTTCATGACTGAGACCACTTATAATGATGCTAATACATACGATTACGTTCACCTTAATGTAAATCGTGAGAAACTCGCCGGATTATTAGAAA
>Ga0214921_10002684_pt1 | contig 28471 bp, 22 predicted proteins | sample LL1505_MetaG_FD_177992 | JGI IMG/M metagenome (GOLD analysis project Ga0214921, IMG submission 177992) | Freshwater microbial communities from Lake Lanier, Atlanta, Georgia, United States - LL-1505 | ecosystem: Environmental > Aquatic > Freshwater > Lake | place: USA: Georgia | collected...
TGCAACCTACTACTAAGGCTCCTACCACGATGGCTCCTACCACGATGGCTCCTACCACGATGGCTCCAACTACGATGGCTCCTACCACGATGGCTCCAACTACGATGGCTCCTACGACCATGCGCCCTACTACTAAGGCTCCAACAACCATGCAACCTACTACTAAGGCTCCTACCACGATGGCTCCTACCACGATGGCTCCTACCACGATGGCTCCTACCACGATGGCTCCTACCACGATGGCTCCTACCACGATGGCTCCTACGACCATGCGCCCTACCACGATGGCTCCTACCACGATGCGACCTACCACGATGGCTCCTACGATCATGCGCCCTACTACCATGGCTCCAACAACCATGCAACCTACCACGATGGCTCCTACCACGATGGCTCCTACCACGATGGCTCCAACTACCATGCGACCAACCACGATGCAACCTACTACCATGGGTCCTACGACCATGCAACCTACCACGATGGCTCCTACTACTATGGCTCCAACTACCATGCGACCAACCACGATGCAACCTACTACCATGGGTCCTACGACCATGCAACCTACCACTACAATTGGAGAGATTACACAAAAACCTTCTAGAGATTACACAAAAACCTTTTTGAGGAATGTTGGAGAGATTACACAAAGACCTTATGTTGGAGGAGAGATTACAAATAACCCCCTATCACCCATGTATAATAGTACCATGGGTCCAACTGCAATGTCCACGTATTCTACTACCATGAGTCCAACTACCATGACTCCAACTCTCATGAGTGGTAATACTACAGTGGATTCAACTACCATGGGTCCAACTAATACTACCATGGGTCCAACTAATACTACCATGGGTCCAACTAATACTACCATGGGTCCAAGTGCCATTACAATGACTCCTACTTCCATGTCCACGTATTCTACTACCATGACTCCAACTACCATGAGTCCAACTACCATGAGTCCAACTACCATGACTGGTAATACTACAGTGGATTCGACTACTATGCAACCTACCACCATGTCTCCAACGACCATGTCACCAACAACGATGGCTCCAACGACCATGCAACCTACTACCATGCAACCTACTACCATGCAACAACCTACCACAATGCAACCTACCACCATGTCTCCAACGACCATGTCTCCAACGACCATTTCACCAACAACGATGTCTCCAACGACCATGTCACCAACGACCATGTCACCAACGACCATGTCACCAACAACGATGTCTTCAACGACCATGTCACCAACAACGATGTCTCCAATGACCATGCAACCTACCACCATGCTTCCTACCACAATGGGTCCAACTTCTATGAATCCTATGGTGAATCCAACAACGATGTCTCCAACGACCATGTCACCAACGACCATGTCACCAACAACGATGTCTCCAACGACCATGCAACCTACTACCATGCAACCTACTACCATGTCTCCAACGACCATGTCTCCAACAACGATGGCTCCTACAATGATGGATCCAATGACCATGCAACCTACCACCATGCTTCCTACCACAATGGGTCCAACTTCTATGAATCCTATGGTGAATCCAACAACGATGTCTCCAACGACCATGTCACCAACGACCATGTCACCAACGACCATGTCACCAACGACCATGGCTCCAATGACCATGCAACCTACCACCATGTCACCAACAACGATGGCTCCAATAACCATGCAACCTACTACCATGCAAACGATGGCTCCAATGACCATGCAACCTACCACCATGGGTCCAACTTCTATGAATCCTATGGTGAATCCAACTACCATAACTACAACTCTACCTACAATACAAAAATCTACTTCCGGATCAATTATAAAAAAAATAAACCCATTACAAATTAGAAATCAACGCAAATCATTAAATTCATTATCACAAATTAAAAAAAAAAATAGTTGACAATCGACCAAGTTTCGTTATTTATAATTTATATAAATTTTAGATGATAATAGATGATAAAGGGAGGGTGGCATTTTAGCATTGAATGACCAATCACTAATAATAAGAATAAGAACATGTATAAATATATTAAATCAAATTAATAAAGACAAAAATGAATAAAAGCGAAATCAATGACGTGAGAACACCACAAGAATTCAAAACATTCTCCTTCTCCAAATACAAAAAGACCAAGGTCCGCGACCAATTGGTCGAGAGCATGCAAAAAGGAAAGGTCGAACCCGCCTGTTATTGGAGCGCCGAACTCATTTGCGCCGGACATTTCATGGATCTCTGGGAAATCATTTTATACTATGTAGGAAAACATATTCATTTGGGTAATCCAAAAATAGTCAGTTACGTCGAGATGCGATTCCAAGCCTTCCGTCAAATTATCCAACAGGGAATGTTTGTAAATGAATTGCAGTTGCGGAATCACGCCACTGTGCGCCGATTATTCGCAGAAATTGTGGCAATCCTCACTTTTTCCAATCGCAAACACAGTTTTGAATCCATTAAGATCAATCGCGTGGAGGAATTCGACATTACGCAGATGACCGAACGATTAAAAGCGCCGGTGGTTACGTATGTCGAGCCCATTTTCAGAAAAGAGGATCCGAAAGAGTTGTACATCGCGATGAACGAATTCGCGTATCATATCTCGCGCGATCATCCGAACATGTTGAATGCGTGCTACTGGATCGAATGGACGATTGAATTCGAGCTCATATGCAAGAACAAAAAGACGCCGATTTATTGTGAGAGACGGACGGCGGCGGATGTGGAGCCGAAGCTGCAGCGCGATGTCATATGGATGATCTGGGAGGCCCTGCAACTCCGGTGCAAAGAAGTCGGCAATCCTTATATTGAGAAAATCATGCGGTCATTGCAGACCCTGTTCTCGATCAAATATACAACAGGGTCCTGTAAGAAGCGGCGGTATTTGCTGTATTTTGCTGTGGCGCTTTTGACGGAGCCTGTGCCGACGAATATTGAAATCAGTACCAAAAAAGACATTGTGCAGAATGTGGTGGAGAACATTGACGAAATTTACAAACAGATCAAGAAGAATGAAGAAAGTCCCAACATGGAATATCTGTATGCGAATATGGAGAAGGAAACCAATTTCGAAAAGTCGATGAAGAAAATGGAAATTATGAATACGATGGATAAGATATAAAATAAATTATAATATTAATTATAATATTATATAAGGACATGACTACCAATTACAATTATTTAACAACTGTAAATGGTGTATCTCAAGATTTAGGATATATTACGAATAATAGTGTGACAAATACTGTAAATCTTTATACTACAGGTCCAACCAATCAGTCCTACTCTACTACATTTAATGACGGCGTCTCCATTTATCAGAGCGATATTAAAGCAAATTTGGACGGATTGTCACTAACTGGGAGTACAGTGGTGTCATTCGGATGTAGAAAACAAGCGCGATGGGTCGGTGTTGGACAGGGTACGAATACGATTGCGCATTCTTCTGATGGTGTAAATTGGTCGGGATTAGGCGCAACCATTTTTACTACTGCAGCGTATGGAATCGCATGGAATGGCACAAGATATGTAGCCGTCGGAAATGGAGGTAATACGATTGCATATTCAATCGATGGAATTTCATGGACAGGACTCGCATCCAACCAATCTGGCGGTTTATTTACGGTTGGAAGAGGTATTTCATGGAATGGAACTCTTTTCGTAGTGGTTGGATCTGGTTCTCATACAATTGGCTATTCGTATAGTGGCAGCGCATGGAATTCTTCTTATGGAACCAGTGGATGGATAGGGTTGGGAACCAGTATCTTCAGTACACAGGGGAATGGTATAACATGGAATGGCACTATGCACATCGCTGTAGGACAAGGCACAAATACCATCGCATATTCTTATAATGGAATTGCATGGACGGGCATCGGGACTGCGATTTTCAGTACGAGCGGGTTTGGCGTAGGTTGGAATGGGCTCCGATTTGTCGCAGTCGGAAGCGGGACCAATACTATCGCGCATTCAACGAACGGGATCACTTGGACAGGAATTGGTACTTCGATTTTCAGCACACAGGGGAATGCAGTTGCATGGAATGGTATTTATTTTGTCGCTGTAGGAGCAGGTACAAACACGATTGCATATTCCCCCGATGGACTCACCTGGACGGGGATTGGCACGTCTATCTTTAGTACCAGTGGCCTCGGTGTCGGGTGGAGTGGAACCAGATGGGCCGCAACAGGAAGCGGAACGAATACGATCGCGTATTCTTTGAATGGAATTAACTGGACCGGCGTTGGAACATCGGTGTTTAGCACACAGGGGAATGCAGTGATATATAGCACCATGTTGGAAAATACAATTACCTTCCCTCAAACAGTGACAGTTACGGTAGGGTCAGGAACCAATACGATTGCGTATTCATTCGATGGAATTTCATGGACAGGATTAGGAACCAGTATATTTAGTACGCAAGGAAACAGTTCCGCTTATAACGGCAAATTATGGGTCGCGGTAGGTGCAGGGACAAATACACTCGCTTTTTCCTACAATGGAATCAATTGGGTCGGTTTAGTGAACAGTGCGACTTATATATTTAGTACAGCTGGAAATGACATTGCATGGAATGGAACGATGTGGGTCGCAGTTGGACAGGGTACGAATACGATTGCGTATTCATACGACGGATTGAACTGGATCGGATTGGGAACTACCATATTCAGCACTGCCGGATTAGGTATTGCAACGAACGGGTCTCTTTGGGTCGCCGCGGGTTCAGGAACCAATACGCTTGCATATTCTACCAATGGTATTAACTGGACAGGCGTGACAAATAGCACCACTATTTTTACGACACAAGGGAACTGTGTTGCCTATGGGCAAATGGTATGGCTTGCGGGTGGACAAGGAGGAAATACTATGGCATATTCAGTGGACGGTATTACGTGGAGTGCCCTTCCTTATAATACAAATGTATTTAGGACGGCGTGTAATGCTTATGCATGCAATGGTACTAGATGGGTCGCGGTAGGAGATCCTTCCGGAGGTGGCATCAATACCATTGCCTATACAAATAATTTCTCTAGTTGGTCGAATGGAGGAATGTCTGTGTTGACTACATGTGGTTATGGAATTACCTGGAATGGTACACGATGGATTGCAACTGGTACTGGTACAAATACTATTGCATATTCAACAAATGGGATCACTTGGACAGGTGCAGGAACCAGTATATTCAGCACACTTGGCCATGGTGCAGCATGGAATAGAAATTTGCCAAATATTAGTATACGATCTCCAGTCATTCATTGTACAACCAACTACGACTATAGTTTAGCGTATTCCCCAGACGGTATACTTTTAAACGGATTATATAAATCGGTCAGTATTTTTTCAACGCAAGCGAATGACGCTGCATGGAACGGGTTCAAATGGACCGCTGTAGGACAAGGCACAAACACGATTGCATATTCATACGATGGAATAACCTGGACGGGACTTGGTAGTTCCGTATTTAGCACATCGGGTAATGCAATTGCATATAATGGCGTTCGATTTGTCGCTGTAGGACAAGGAACCAATACCATTGCATATTCTACAGATGGAATCACGTGGACGGGAATAGGGACTTCTATTTTCAGTACGCGAGGTAAGGCAATTGGATGGAATGGAAGTCGATGGGTCGCTCTCGGATTTGGCACGAATACCATCGCATATTCATCAGACGGAATCAGTTGGACGGGTGTTACGGGTAGTTCCGCTTTCTTTACTACAGATACATATTGTATTGCATGGGGCGGATCGATGTGGCTTGCTGGAGGACAAGGAACAAATTTATATGCATATTCGTATGATAGTATAAATTGGACAACCGTTTCAACGTTTGTTCTTTCTTTTATTCGTGGATTCGCATGGAATGGAATTCGATGGGTTGCAACCGGTGGAGGTAGTGGAGTGTTTTTCGCATATTCCACGGATGGACTCACTTGGACAGCTATAACATATTCGAATATATACGAGTTTTATGGAGCTAATATTGGCGGCCCGGTGGTATGGAATGGAACCATATTTATAACGTCTGGTCCTGGGAACAGTGCTTATTCAGGGGATGGTATAAATTGGACCGGCTCAGTTGACTATTATTCTTCAGGCAAAGGGATTGGTGTAAATTCGCAAATTGGCGGTCGCGTCTTTGATAATAAATTGATATTGAACAATAATAATCATTACGCTTTTAGCAATGCAAATGCAAACACCATCACATTCGCAACGGATCCTTATTTCCAATCAGGGTGCAATAGTATTAGCATAACAATGAAATCGAGAACCGCATAAATCATATCTCTCTATATTCAAATACAATATAGAGAAAGATGTCTGATGCAAAAACGGTCAAAACCAATCATAAATTGGTAGGCGAAGGATCTTATGGCTGCGTATTCAAACCAGCCATTCCCTGTAAGAAAACCGCCAAAAATAAAAAGTTGAAATACACGAATAAAATATCCAAATTCATGTTTACGGTGGATGCACACAAAGAATTGGCCGAATATATGACGGTTGCAAAAATAGATCCCGAAGAAAAGTATTTTTTAGGAAAACCGACGCTTTGTTCTCCTAATATCAGGCCGCAAGACCCCTCTCTAGAATCATGCAAATTATTTCAAGAATTCAAACCGGTGAAAAAGATAGAAGACTACTCGATTCTCGTCATGCACGACGGCGGTGAAGATCTCGTCAAATTCGCAAAATATGTATCCGAACTCTCGGCGAATTCCAACACGGCATCTATTATCCGATATTTTTGGCAGGCATCGTTCAAACTCATGAACGGCATTCTCCTGTTGGAAAAAAAAGGGCTGGTGCATCAAGATTTGAAACCGCAAAATATTGTTTATAATAAATCGAAAAGAGTCACAAAGATGATTGATTTCGGACTCATGCGTAATGTAAAAGACGTTGTACAATTGTGTAGAAATGACAAGAATCATATGGCCGAATACGCGTTTTGGACATATCCATTTGAGTTTGCATTTTTAAACAGAGAAGCATTTATGCGAATTGCGCGCATGTCTTTTCAAGAAAAGATGGCGTTCTATGAAGACATTGTGCAAGAGTTGAAAATGAAATCATCATCTCTTACGAAAACGAAACGATTGTTAAAGTTCTCCATTTCTTTCAAATTATATTTCGATTACATTACGCGAAATTATACGGATTCGGAAACGACCGAAATCATTTACAAGTATTTGGAAGATTTCAAAAACATGATCCTGTATGAAATTGTCCCGGAGAACTACATCTCTTTTTTGAACAAATCGGTGAAAACGATCGATGGATTCGGGTTTGCGCTTTCTATGCAATACGTTCTCTGTTTTTGCCGATCGTACATTCCCGTGTATTTATTCGAAGATTTGGAAGAATGTTTTTACAACATGATGACGCCCAGTGTTTTGAATCGATACACGCTTAAAGATGGGTACATGCGATTACAGGAAATATTGAAAGAGAATAAATGGATCAAATCGAAACATGCGTCTGTTAGAAAACATACCACCAGTTTGAAAAATAAATCCACCATTCACCACGATGATGTATCGATTAATCGAAAGACGCACGATAATCTATTACGGCTCCAGCAGAAGTTGGAACATCGAATTATGCAAGATAAAAGCAAAGAAACCGGCAACTTATAAATTTATTACTCCAAATAATACGTTTTGTTTTGCACACGAATCCGCAAGTCCACACACGCATTTGGATCTCCATCATCACCTGGTGCAGCAGTAGCTCCTACGTATCTTTCTAATCCATTTCCAACACCGCATCCTGGAATGCCTACCAATACGTAGGCACTTCGATACTGAATGAATCCCGTATAGGGAGGTTGACCTGCACTACCAGCATAATCTGATTTATTCGCTGACCCCACTGTGTAAGATGCTCCGCACCTTCGCAATTGCGAGACCAAATTTTGCGGCAATGAAGGACTCGATCCAGCCGTTTCCGGTTCGTCATAGGTCGAAATGACGACGATGACAGAATCGTCCGGCAAATTTGCCAAGGCGTTTCTTAGACTGGTTGCTGCTCCTCCTCCTCCGAATACGTCGTAATTCCTGATGCTTATAACAGCACCGGTTTCGCGGTGAATCGTCATAAGATTGTAACTGCGATTAAACAGATTCGGACCATTATAACTACCTGGTGGCGTAGTTGCAACATTGACCAATACCGATCCATTCAAATTAGCTGGCGTGTAGGAATAAAATCCAGGAGAGATGCCATTGGCCGTCGACGATGGTACGTTGACAACACTATTACTCATTGCATTTAATCCCGCGGAAATAATGCGGAAATAGTGTGGAATGAGAGGCGCAGTCACAAATACAGGGCGATTCGTGACTTTCAACGGTACTCGTGCTCCTCCGCCGCGTACTCGAGCCAAAGCATCGATGCGCGGATTATTATCATTCGGATTTTTGAATGATTGCGGTCCTGTCGTATTGAGAATCGCACCCGTATTGTTCATTTTTCTCCGCAATAGTGTATTGGATGCATCACGGTTTCCACCGATCCATTTCTTTTGAATTGCTGTTTTCGGTCCATCCAACAGGAATCCGCTGCGAATACCAGGCGACTGCCGTTTGATTTGATCTGTACCCTTTTCCTGTAGGTTTTGCGTGTAGTCCACGGGGGGTTGATATGCTCGATCGAATTGGGCACGATCCATTTCGAATTCCGCATCATTATTACTGCCAGCAGTTTTCATTGGCATGGCACGAACTACATTTCCTGGAATCAATCCATTGTTCGCGGTTTGGAGAACCGGCTGATTATTTTTTAGTTTATTATTCAGGAGCACGTTCAGCATGTTTATTATGTCTTTTGTTATAATCTCATTATAAAAAAAGATTACTGTTGGAGATAATCGTTTTTGTTAAAAATTCGAACCAAATGATCCGCCCAGTATACCATTTGCTGCAACAGGGCCCATGTAGGAGTCGGTAGGAGAAGAAGGTGAAGAAGAACCCATTCGCATCATCATATCGTATCCACCACCATTTCCTGCGTTGGTTGTAGCAACAGGCGCAGGCGGGAAAATCGATGTCTGCATCGCCGAATTATCTAAATAGTCCGCCTGACTAGAGACATGATTGGATCCGCCAATTCGCACATGTTTTCTCACGTTCTGTTTTTTTTCATGGCGGTCTTCACCATTCCACAAATCCAGAACACGATCTGCTAAAATATTCACCTTTAACCCCAATTTTGTCTGAATACTGAGAATCAGTACTAAAAACAAGAGAATCGAGTTGGTCAAGGTCAAATTCTCGTATTTGAATCCACTGTAGGTAGGAATGTAAGTGATCACTCGATGCACTAAAATAATGCCGCAAAACATAATGATGAGTTGAAGCAGGATTTCGGCTAAAAGTTCCACGCTCGATTTATCCGTATCTGCATCCGGAATAAATCGCTGGACCAGTTTATTCAAGAGAACCACCGGAATCACGGCCAACAGGGAATATTGAGTGACGTTTAGAAACTCGGCCTTGCCTTCTTCAGTGGTGGAAAACACATGAGTAAAGAATGTCTTTTTTGATACTTCTCCACCGGTTTGTAATATCGAATCCATATAAAGTGTAAGAAGAAATGAATTCCATCTTCAACATAATATAAAAAAATATACCTACTTATATTTAAATGATACGAGAACCAGAAAATTATAATCCATCGCAATCGCACACTATTATTGAATTCATAACCCAACAACGCGAATCCATGTTGCAAGAAACCGGAAAAAACAGTTTTTTTAAAAATGCGCAAAAAAAACAGATGGCGAAATCCGTGTGCCAAAATTTAAGTGCAAATGATCTCCAACAGGTGATTTCGATGACGATCTATCGATTGCCTCAAACCAATCGCATTTATATTGATTACCCTACTTTCAAATTGTATGCGAATGATGACATATACGAAAAGGTGGTCTCGCATCTGTTGCGAATTTATGATGATTGTATACACGATTTTGGTTCTTATTTTTTGCATATTAATCTCGCCGGATTTACTGTTTCTGCTGCGGATCGCTATAAGAATGGAGTCATGATCTTTTCAGAACGCTGTTTAAAATCGGATACTAAATATACGTTTTTATTGGAAAAAATGCAGATATTGAATACCCCAAATTCATTTGAATCCATTATTCAATTCTTAAAGGTATTTATCCCTAAAGAAGTCAGTGAAAAAATAGAAACGCTGAATAAACAAGATTCTCTCATACTTCTCGAGAACATTTTCAAAAATAGATGATATGTGATGGAAAATATCTTGCAATATTCTAATAATGCAAGATCAACAACAAAACCCTCTCGTTCAATTTATAAAGAAATACAATCGTGGTTACGGTAAAAAGATGTCCCAACAATCCAGATTATTGGTCACTCGATTAATGAGTCATATGGAAAATGGCCGAACGGATTATAAGAAAATAGCACACACCATTCAAAAAGAGACGGTTTCCAAACTTCCTACAGGGGCCAAATATCATCTTATCGATGAGAACATTCGCGCAAAAATAGAAGAGTTGGACGTGTTTACGAAACGCGAGTTTGTAGTTTCGTCTTCCGTATCTTCGAATGTCTCGAGAACCATACGCATTTTTTCCTGTAGGAAACATAATGAACATAAAACAGAAGATCCGTGCGAACAAGAAATGGAATGCATTTACATCTGGTTTTATTTGGCCAACCATTTCGCCGGGAAAACGTGTTCCAATAAACTCGACATTTATTTGTACATGACCGATCTCCAGAAAATGTTGCCAGAAAGAGATGGCGAAGTTTTATCAGTGGATCATGCGAACACAGCTTTTACCTTCGCCTGTAATATTTCCGAGACCGGAGATTTGCCGAATGAGATTTATGTCTACAGGCAAGAAGAGTGGTTAAAGGTTTTCCTACACGAAACCTTTCATAGTCTGGGAATCGATTTCGCTGCCATGCCGCAGGAACCTTCCGCCGCCGAAATCACCGGCACGATATACCGTGTACCCGTCACCGATCTCCGTTTCTACGAAAGTTATACGGAAACCTGGGCCGAAGTCATACAGGTGATGATTCACTCATTCCTGCAGGGCACGTCGACCAATGAAAGGATTTCCCTGTTGGAGACCCACCTGTTTGAGCACGAAGCGCCATTTTCCGTATTTCAAACAGTGAAAATTCTGGATCATTATAGCATGACGTACGCGGATTTGTTTGATGGACGGCTGGCGAGAAAATATCGAGAGGATACGCCGGTTCTCGCGTACTATATTATTAAATCAGTGTTTATGAATCATGCGAGCGAATTCATGGAATGGTGCATGGATCATAATCCGGGGCCCTTTTTCTTGTTTTTTAAAAAGACACCGGAAAATATCCGGGCATTGGTAGAGTTTCTGAGAACACATTGCAAAACGGTGGAATATTTGGAAAAAATAGACAGAATGGATGCCATGTTGGAGAGTGGAAGGGTGCCATTTCATATAGGAGAATCTATGCGGATGACGGTATTTCGTTACTAGTTTTGCGCTACATAATACAATCGACCGAATCGGTCGATTTTCAATAAAGGGCGCACTTCGTAGCAACTCTTTACATGAAAATAACTCCAAGTAAAAAGTTAAGCCTTGATTTTGCGTGTTTTACTTTGAAGTTTTTGGCGCATTTTTTGAATACATTTTTTTCGACTTTGCATAATTTGGACAAGCGATTTTGTCGTTGATTTTGTTTCTTTTGGTTCTTTGATTTCTTTTGGTTCTTTGATTTCTTTTGGTTCTTTGATTTCTTTTGGTTCTTTGATTTCTTTTGGTTCTTTGATTTCTTTTGGTTCTTTGATTTCTTTTTTTACACATTCTCCTGTTTTTTTATCGCGAATTTCTCCTTTTGGGCATTTTGGCATTTTTTCTTTTTCTAAATTTTTGGGCGGCATTTTTCTTTCTTTCTTTATAAGGATATTATAAAGAAAAATAAATTTGATAGATCCAAATATAGAATCATGGATCATGATTTTACTCGATATTCTCCATCAATAAAGTATCGTTGTCATCCTCATTCTCTTTATATATATCACTCATATTCATGTTATTATCATCCGCACCAGTAGTTTGAAATACAAATAACGATTGATCAGTTTCCGGATTCACAATATTCTGGTTTTCCAACAGGGTTTTGTTTACTTCCATTGTGTAGGATTGTAGTCTGAGAACAATATCCTTGATATTGGCAATCTCATCTGCTAGAATCGTAAAACGGTTGTTATACTCCTCTAAAATGGAAGGATCGATTTGCGGATTGGCATGATTCTCGCCTTTTTGCTGCTGGGTCTCCTTCATAAACGTTTCCAATCTAATGAGACGTGTATCGACTAATGCAATCACCTGTGGGAGTGTGAGTCCAGAACTATTTGGTTGTTGCTGTTGTTGTTGCTGTTGTTGATTGGCAACAGGAGGTTCAGGATTCGAAATACCTGCGCGTCTTTGTCTAGCAGAAGCAATTGCACGGCTCATCGTCGCTATTATCTACTTATTTAAACATTTTCTATATAGATTTTTATACATTTACCCATTTTAGTATATTCATTTTCATTTGTTTTGGAAAAGAAATAAATGAAATACATTTATTCTTTTATTATGAATCATCATCATCCAATTCATGTATTCACATTTTGCACAGATATTGCGAGAACCTCTGATCTTTCGGCCTCTGCCAAACTGTTTGGTTTCGTCATTCATTATATCATATCGAATGAATGGACCGGCTACATGGACAAGATTATCGGTATGCGCAACGCCGTCGAAACTTTGCCAAATGACGCAATCGTCTGTTTCATCGATGCATATGATGTTCTCGTGAATGATACGATGAATTCCCTGTTGGAGAAATTTGTGGGATTCAAAAAAGAGTTGGTTTTTGGCGCTGAATTGGGGTCTTATCCAGATAGATACAGATCGCGTTTTTCCAATAGGAACGCGGTCTTGCCGACGAATTATTGGTATTTGAATTCCGGTGGTTATATTGGATACAAATATGCTGTTTTACGGTGTCTTTATTGGAAACCGGATCCTGTTATTTTTGAAATGTGTATGGATGGTGGTGACCAGGCCTATTTCATCGAATATTATTTGGCGCATGTTATGAAAGAAACTGTGTCAATTGGCCTCGATCATGATTGTCGTATTTTCCAAAACATGCATTTGGTCGATTGGTCGGAAATTCAATTTCGAAATGGTCATATGGAGAACATTGGTTTATTTGATAGGCGGAATGGTGGTGTTGGTGTTCCTGTATTTATTCATTTCAATGGTGGGACATGGCAAGGACAAGGACAAGGACAAGGACAAGTCCTTTGGCAAAACATCATGCCCATTTTCGTGCAAAAAATAGAAGGTTCTCGCATCAGTCCTTCCCCATTAACCTTGTCTGAATACAATCAGATTTTGACAAGAACTTGTTTTCCTATTTTACAACATTCCTCTTGTATTACATCATCACATAATTCATACATGCAAGTTCTCGATTATATTGGTGCCATTTATTACATCAATTTAGACAGGAGAAAAGACCGGTTGCAAGAAATCCAACAGGAATTGGTTGCCTATGGCATTTCCGGCAGCAAAGTGCGGCGATTTGCTGCAATCGATCGCCCCGAACCGGGGAAAGGAATTGTCGGATGTACTTGCTCGCATTTGGCAGTTTTACGCGAAGCAAGAGCGGGCAATTATTCCTCTGTTTTAATATTCGAAGACGATTTCGTATTTAGTGTTTCCTCTGATATTTTTTATGAGAACTTATGCAAATTATTTTACAGCGGGATCGAATTCCATGTTTGTATGTTGGCGTATAAATTGGAAGATTCGAGAGAGATCGAGGGATTAGGTAGGACGTTTTTGCGTAAAGTTCTCGCTGCAAGTAATGCTTCTGCATACATTGTACATGCGTCGATGTATGATCGATTGATTGCATTATATGAATGGGCGATTCCCCTGTTGGACGAAACCAATGAGCATTGGATATATGCCAATGATCAGGTATGGAAAAGATTACAGTGCGAACCGGATGTGAAATGGTATGCATTTATAGAGAGATGTGGGCGTCAAAGGTGCGGATATAGTGATAATGCAGAATCTTACATGGAATATGATTGCTGAATATCTGAATATATTGTCTTCTATCTTGTAAGTTTTTTCTTTGTAAGCTTTTTCTTTGATGCGCCACCAATTGCTTGAGCTTGAGCTTGTGCGATAGGAAAATGTGCATCATCATTGCATTGCGGGCAATTTTCTACATTTGCGTTCACTAAATATTTTATTAATGGAGGCAATGTTTCAAAGGTGAAGAACCCCGTTCCATTGTATTGCAATAACTCATAATGCACTGGACTTGTCCACCAAATGATGATATATCCTGCAAACATACGTTGGTTATTAAACTTGAGAATATTTGTGATTTGATGCTCATATGAATCAAATATAATAAATTGAATATTGAGAACTTCTCGCAATAAATTCACGGTCATCATATCCGCCCAATAATTAGATGATCTTACATATTGCTTGAATAACTCGATTTTTGCGCGAGCTTCCGCGATCGGCATCATTCTTTCAATCAACCCAGTAATTGCACGATTATCTTGTTGATCTAGTGGAACTTGCATAAGACGTTTGATTTGTTCTATAATCGGATTTCTCTGTTGTAATTCTTCTTGGGTGTATATAAATTTCATGTACAAAGTAGCGCGTTTCGTGACCTTGTAATTTGGATTTTGTTCGGCAACATATATTTGCACTTGCTGTATATTATAATCCACGAAATCGGATACGGATACTAATTCTGCAACTACGTTTCGCAATTGTTGCATCGTAATGGGTCCATTTCCAAACATTGCTCTTATACGCGGATTGGCAATTTGATCAATGATGTATCTTGGTATATTGGCTTGTGCGACGGAATGAAAGAAACAATCTCCACCTCCCGCATTTGGTATTCTTGTCAAATATTGTAATAACAAATCTGTATGAAAACGTAACGGTGTTCGGTGAACAATTCTACTATTGTCTATATAGTTTGCAAATTGGTAATCTCTGTATTGTTGTCGTTGTGGTTGTCGATGTTGTTTTTGTTGAACAGGAGGGTTTTGTTGTTTTGGTTTCTGAATTTTTTTTATCGATAAATTTTTTCCAATTATTTTTTGAATATCTTCTATCTTTCGTTGACTTTTTCGCGGATTCTTTTTCAAATAACTTGCCATTTCTTTTCTAAAATTATTTTTAGTATTATGATTGTCCGGAGCTTTAAATATGCTGGCATGTTCAGGTTCATAGCCACGAAGTAGTCTTTGAAATTGATACGAATTACGATAATCTCCTGGTTTGAAAGATGATGGGGATGGGGGACCACCTAATAATCCTATATTTCTTAAATCTATAGAATTTGCATAATTTCTCGGATCGTTCATATACTATTCGTCAGATAAATATTCATACGTAAATAAATTCCCATATTCTTTCCTCACTTCCTCAATTATTTCCGGCGTGTCTCGAATAGTTACAGGAACACATTTTGCGAGTTTTGTTGCTATTTTCAATTTTGCCGATTCTTCGATAATTGGTATTTTCGACCCTTCTTTATAACAAACGCCTTCGATGACCGCCTGTTGTTGATTTGTTTGCGTAAGTTCTCGCCACCATTGATCGGTTTGAAATTCAGTGTGCCATTCATTATACTGTGTAGTCGCTTCCAACAGGTGATTTTGTATATGGACCTTGTCCAAGCATTGTTTGAGCGCCTTCGTATCTCTGGGAAAACATGGTCCGCCAAATGAGTACCCGGGCTTGAAATATTTGGATCCGATGCGCGTGTCTGACCCAATGGCGTCGAGAACCGTGTATTTGTCTGCGCCAATTGTGTCGCAATAATCACTGATCATGTTTGCATACGATAGTTTGGTGGTGATGAAACCGTTTAGCGAGATTTTGACGATTTCGGCTTCTAATGACGTCATGAAACAGAATTTGAGTTCGGTATTCTTTGTCATATTCACGTATATTTCGCGGATGCGTTGTTCTAATGTTTCTTCTGCATTTTCTGCATCTTGTCTTTCTTGTTCATCTAAAATCGAATCATCTTTTCCAAACAATATCATATCAGGAGACGAGAACCCCTTTATAATATCTCCCTGTGCAATAAACTCGGGATTGTAATTCAATGAGCAATTTTCACAGTTGTCCAACAGGGATTTGCCGATTTGGCCAATATACGTCGGCATCACAGTGCATCCAATGATGAAATGTTTATTCTGCGGCTGGAATTGGTTGATTCTGCGCAAAAGGGACGACAAGATGGAGTGGTCATAGAATTTGTCGCCGCCGCCATTGGGTGTTTGTACCAATATGAAGATGATGTCCGAATGCGCGAGACCCTCGTCTAGTTTTGTTGTTGCTCGGAAATTGCGAGATTGCTGCAACATCTCATTGTAATGCGGTTCGGAAGAGTGGAATATTTTGGCGTTCAATTTACCGACATATTCATGTGATATATCGATGCCGAGAACATCGTATCCCGCCGCTTCTAGCATGAGTGCAAATCCGAGGCCAAGTTTACCGATCCCGATCACTGTTATTTTCGCTGAAGTCATTTTTCTAGGAATTCATGTGAACCAACATTTATATTCTTTACACCTTTTCGTAAAATGATGTAAAAATAAAATAGCACCAACTACATATGGAATGGCAATTAGACAATTCCCTGTTGCAAAAACACAATGTGAAAATGTACGGTAGTGACAGCGATACGTACGACATTATCAACGATTTCCTCGAAGACAATCCGTCCGAACGCGCCTTCTATATTGTTGATCTCGGTACACTCACCACCTCATATGCGAATTGGATGCGCCTTCTACCGAATGTCACGCCATATTATGCAGTGAAATGCAATCCGAATCCAGTCATCATGGAAGCACTCGCGTCTCTTGGCGCGAATTTCGATTGCGCATCTGAAACAGAAATGAAAATGGCGATTGCCATTACGGAAGACCCCTCGCGCATTATATTCGCGAACCCCTGTAAGATGTCCTCTCAAATAAGATACGCTAGGTCGAATGACGTCGATCTCATGACGTTTGATTGCGAAGAAGAATTGTACAAAATAAAACTGTATCATCCATACGCGAGTATTATTCTGCGAATTGCAGTGGATGATACACGGAGCAAATGTCAGTTCAATAAAAAGTTCGGTTGTAAATTGGCGCAAATCGAAGAATTATTGCAGATTGCCAAGACATTGAAACTGGAAGTGGTCGGGTTCAGTTTCCATGTTGGAAGTGGCTGTAATGATGACAAGACGTATTACCGGGCATTAGCCGATTGTAAAATGGCGAGCGATCTAGCGAAACAAGTGGGGTTCAATGTGCGGATGATTGATATAGGCGGTGGATTTCCTGGAATCGACCCACAAATCGGGGTATTCGAAAAAGAAACCAAATCCAATCCACCTGCGACGTTTGAAATGATTGCAAAATCAATTCAAGACGGAATTACCGAATTCTTTCACGAATATCCCGACATGCAATTTATTGCCGAACCTGGCCGATATTTTGCAGAACCGTCTCATACATTGATCATGAACATTATCGGCAAAAAGAAAATTGTTGAACCCAACACCGAATCAAATCCAGAGCCTAGCGTATCTTTCGTTTATTACTTGAATGACGGTATTTATGGCTCATTCAATTGTATATTTTTCGATCATTCGAAACCGGTGGTACAACCATTCAATGAACGCGACGGAAAGTTACACAAAAGCCGGTTGTTTGGTCCTACATGTGATAGTATAGATTTGATTGCAGATGAAATCATGTTGCCCGAATTGGCAATCGGTGAATGGGTATATGTCGAGAACTTTGGCGCATATACAGTCGCAGCGAGTTCACACTTTAACGGGTTTTACACAAATATATGCAAATACATTTCTCGATCGAATTAATTCAACAAAACTCAACAAAACTCAACAAAACTCAACAAAACTCAACAAAACTCAACAAAACCCCTTATTTCTGCAAATACCAAATTCCCTGTAGGAAACAATCTGCCAAATCGTCTTTTTTCTTCGAGTTCTCCAACAGGGATTTCCATTCATTCTGCGAGGATGCTGGACACGGCATTTGATCCAAGAATCGCCTGCAATATTCGACACCGTCTTTCTTGTGCTTTTTATACTCGCTTGTATTCGCATTGGTTGTCTCGTGCAGCTTATCCAGCCCTTTCAATTTGTTCATCGATGAAACAAACTGAATCACTGTCCCCGGATTCCGCAAAATGAAATATTGCGCGAGCATCCCTTGAATCGTCTTCATGCGCGCGGCGATCGTCGAAATCTGGTTCTCAATAATAATATGCGTTACATCCGCGAAAGCCCCTCGTTCATTGTCCAAGAGTGTTGCCATGTTGCGACCGATCGTCACAAGATCCGTATCACCGGCCTTGGCCTTTTTCTTTACAACAACGGGCATTAAACATTTTCCCTGTAGGAGTTGGAGCAGATGTTCGATCGTGTCTTTTTTGGAAGATTGCATGGATTCGGTTGGGAAATAGGTGTTGGAAAATGCAGTAAGATCTTTGATAGAGAGTTTATTGAGTGCGGATTTCGAGAACTTGGCCGAATACATGAAATATTTCTGTTTTGTAGATTCTTTATTTTCGGTATTTTCAATGGCGTGTTTTTTACAAAAGAATAAAAAAGAATTTGGAGAACTTTCCAAAAAGTATGTTGCAGATTTATTGCATACTTCTTGTTTTGCCGATTTCTTTGATGTTTCTTTGTATTTCCTACAGGTACATGTTGGATTCGTTTGATCTCGGTTCGGCCATTGGTTCTCCTCCATGAGATTGAGAACCTTCCAATCTAGTATTGAATAGGGGAGCAAATAGGTGGAATTGGCTTCCTGTTGCAAAATACAATAGGCCATATTTTTGATTCCAATATCAAAACTTGCGATTTTCATTTCTGATATTGATTGATTATATTTTTATATCTCATTTATTTTTATTTTTATAGATTATATTTTTATAATTTTTTTTATTTATTAAATTATATAAATGAAACGTAATAATATCATAATAGTATTCTTATTGGTTTTTTTAATTATTGTCATTATTATAGATTCGCATAAAGAGGCTTTTTCCAAAAACATACAAATCGTTTATTATGCATATTTAAGAAAAGAGAAGTGGCGTTATATAGTTTTGCCACAAATACAAGATCTGGTAGATTGTGAAATTTTATCAGAAGCTGATTTACTTATAGCACTTTCTGGCGAAAAAGAGTTAATGCATGAGGCTGAAATGGAAATACGCAAAATAATAGATCCGCATTTAGTAAATGTACGTTTTACATATACAGAAGAAAACCTGTATGAATACCCGGGAATAAACGCGTTATATGAAGAAAGTACTGCGCATCCTGAAAAAATATACCTATATTTCCATTCCAAAGGTATGTCATTTCATGGAGATGAACCTGTAAGATATTCTAGCGAAAAAAAAATATTTGATACAGTTGTCAAAAATTGGAAACATGCAATATACGTATTCAATACAATGCCTCATATAAATAAAGTATGCTTTGGTTGTTCTGAAAACGGATTTTGTTGGTTTAATTTTTTTTGGGTAAGAGGTAGTTATATTGCAACCTTAGATAAACCAATTATTACAGATAATCGTTATTACTATGAAAGTTATATTGAAGGAAAACAAAAAAGTCACGAAGACTGTTATAATATAATATATAATAATGAGAAACCATTTTTCAGTCCAGAAGAAGTGGTCTCATTTACTGTATAAAAAAACGTAGAATAAAATAAACCTTATGATATGATGACAACTTTTTGAAATATGTATGTATTATATTCTTGATTGCATTGTTTACACTTCTGTGGATGGAGTTCTTCTACTTCTATGCTGTCGACGATGTTGCATTCGTATTGTTTATATTATATCTTGTTATATCGTTAGGCCTAGTATTCGCTTATAGTTTATCTCATTGTATATATGTATTATTCTGCACATTCATCATATTTGCTCTTAGACTTCGGTTTGGTACATACTCTTGTATGCTTCGAGATCACTCGTCTCTTCAAATTCACCTGTTGCAACACGTAAACACAATCCGAGCACACCGTCCCTGTAGCATTCCGTCAATCTCGCTTGTTCATGCCCCATGCGGATCCCCCATAAATTATGCGCAATGTCGGCATAATTTAAGACCTTCCTCGCTCGAAGAAATCCCATGTAGTTGGTTTCTCCTCGCTCATTCAAAATCGGATACTTGAAATACCCGCCCGCATTAAACGTATGCCCATTCAACAGACCACCAACCTCGGGATCTCTGTATAAAGTTTCCAACACGGTCCCTGTTTGAGTTGGCTCGCACGGGTAGAATTTGGCCTTTATCTTGGGTACGCGTTTACTATTGCCTCGGACTCGCTGCGACATTTTGGAATGGCCGTTGTTGGTTCCGCCCAATTGGATCAGAATTTTCTGAGAAAGTTCCAGCGAATATCCCGCCGGATCCGGGACGCCTTCGTATGTTGCTACTCCGCCATTATGCTCCACACGAATTTGTGGCATCGGTTTCTTTGCCGTTTTTGTGTCCAACATGCTCTTGATTCTGTATCTCGGCGGATTCGATTTCGGGATCTTGCGTGTAATCCATTCCGTGTTCAAATATTCGGCCGCGCCAATTTGACCCACTGCAAATTGAAAGGTCTTTACGTCGCCATAGACACGAATTGTCTGGAATCCGCCGTAGTTTTGCTCGTAATGGGCAACGCGAAGTTGCGCTTGGGCCACGGTGTTGAACGTGAGGCGTTTGCGATAATCATGTGTAGTAAACATGCGATCATGACAGACCCATTCGGTAGATCGCGTACTCGTCTGGTCGTTGACGATAATGACGATTTTCTCTGTAGTAATTCCGTCCCAGTAGGCGCGTTTGCCCCATTGCACCGTCTCAGTTTTCACGTTCGGCAAAGAGACCAACTCTTTCTGATCGGGTTTGTCGGCAATGATCAGGACATTCTCTTGATTGAGTTCGGGAATAAACTGCGAGTTTTTGAGGAAAGTATAGATTGCCTTGCCTTTGGATGAACCGCCACTAGTAACACTTGAGACATCGTCTGTTTCTTTTTCGTCCGTATCGTCCTCGTCGTCGTCATCGTTGTCGTCGTTCAAGAAATAAGAGAGACGCAGAGATATTATGTTTCTCACCGAGATCTGTTTGAGTTCGGCGCGTAATCTTTCGGCAAGAACTTGGTCTCCGTCATCTTCTGCGTCTTCGATTTGTGTCTGTAAATCGCGACGGCGGCGATTCGTAATACGAATACTCGCTTTTGCGTCGGCAAGTATGGATCGAGCTTGTTCCGAAAGTCGGATGGTGTTCTCGCAGATTTCAAAGAAAGGTAGAGCTTGAAATACGAGTCCATGGTCCAGAAACGCCTGTGCTCCACAATATCCAACAGGGGGTATATATTTGACGACCGATCCTTCTTCGTAAAAGTCGGTGATGAACGCGTCTGCGTCGTCCTTTTCCGCGATTTCAGCGGAATACAGCATTTCCTCGGGGGTCGCGCTGTACAAGATGTTGAAAACGCCGTGGTGATCGCGGAACATGCGGTAGACGTTTGCCAAGTTCTGGCGATCGCCGGTGCCATAGTCACATTCGTCCCAGTGAATGACGATCTGCATGTTGTGATCGAGCTGTTCGGCAATGAATCGGATTGCGGCGTCGCGGCGTTTCTTGTCGTGAATGGAAAACACGTGAATATTATGCATTCCGAGTTCGTCGCGCTGGCTTTCGTCCGCCTTTCGATGGAACGCCGAAATGAACACGTGGATGCGGTTCTGGTGGAAGGAATCGCGCACGGCCATATACTCGACGATTTCGCGTTTACCGACCTTGACCTGACCGTGTAGGAGAATGCGGTTCTTGTTTTCAGTGTCAGATTGATGCAGAAGCGGAACAATGTGAGTTCTGACCATTTCAGTCATGTGTGGACGGAACTCTTCGAATTGGTCGACAGACCATGGTTTGGCGGGTCTTTGGGCGGTGGTGGTAGAGAGCATTTTCAGAAATCGTGATTTTCGTGGGTTTTGGGATATTTTCGGTTTTCGGTTTTGGGGTGGATATACAATTGAAAACTTATGGAAAAAAGATTTCAATTTTCCGGAACAAAATCTCACAAAATAATAGTATATGAAAAATAGAAATAATAAAACGGTAAAAGTTCCGATGCGATATTTACCGAAATCTTTGTCAAAGAAGGATAAAACCAAACAAATCAGAGAACTTCGTCGTTCTCGTACACAGTATAAAAAGGGGTCTTATTATACGAGAACCACTGCAAAATCATTCCATTCGAAACCATCTCCGCATATTGCTCGTGCCCAAAAAATATACAATGTTGCAAAAATATCTCCATCGAGTGAACTCGCCAAAAAAACGGGATGTTCCATCGGTTCTCTCCAAAAAATTGTGAAGAAGGGACAAGGTGCATATTTTTCGTCAGGATCCAGACCCAATCAAACTTCTCATAGTTGGGGATCCGCGAGATTGGCCAGCGCAATTACTGCAGGGAAAGCGGCTGCCGTCGATTACAAAATACTGGAAAATGGATGTAAACCAAATAGTAAGGCATTACGTTTAGCGAGAACTGCCAAAAGAAAATATGGATTCGGACACGGAAAAACCAAGAAAATTGTCATAGGCTAATGTTTTCGTCCACATATAGAACCATTTTTACGCGTTTTACGTGTTTTACTTCTATTTGATTTACTACCTTCTCCTCCTCTACAAACACTTCCTTCGCAACTTTGTAAATCACATGATAAATCAATGATGGTAATATCGTCATAACCATATTGAACATATAAATCATAAATTTGTTGTAATGTGATACTACCGCCTATCTCATTCCAGTCAAACGATTCTCCAGGAATAGGTGGAATAATACCAGTATCATCGCGACTTAATCTTCTAAGAAATGAGTGTGATTTCAACTTTTTTGCAATAATAACACTGTTTGTTATAGTTCCTGCAATAGCATATATTTGAGTCGGATATAATGGATCCGGTGTATATATTTTGTCATATAATTCATTACATGAATTCATCTCAAACATGGATTTTTTAATAGTTTCGTACTCTTTTTCTTCTTTTTTGGAGAGTTTTGGTGAAATGATATGGTTTGCTCGTAGTATAATTTTTTGCCATGTTGTTTTTGATTTATATATTTCATCATTGGAAAATTCAAAAACAGATGGATCATAATAAGACACGAGTCCCAAATCAAGAACGCGATCTGTTTGTTTTTTAGACAGTCGATGTTGACGACTGAATTTGGATAATGTATTTGTTCTATGTATTCGCATGTAGTGTTGAAAATTTGCACATATTAAATGTTCTGCTAATTCCGTCAAATATTGTTTCAATTCGTTGTGTTGAGAGTCGATTTGTTCGAATTTAACTTTTTCATAAATTGCATTCGTCATTCTTCTTTGAAATTCGCTATTTCCTATTATACCACACCCTCTTGGAGCAAGTGTATATTTATTGAAACGAATACCTTCTGTACACTTCAATGGCTGTTTGTTTGGTAATCCTCCTCCATGTGAAGTGATTACTAATACGATAGACATTGTTTAATATTAATATTAAACAATATTTTTATTTTTATTCATTTTTATTTTTTTTCATTATTCATTCATTTCCATTTTTCCACAATATCGCAATATTTGAAAATGGCCCGACTCGATAAAGACGCGCAATCTTTCGCTTTCAGTTTTGCCAACAATGCGATTTGATCGCGAATGATTTTCACTTCATCTGCATTATCATCCAACACCACATTCGATGTCAAAAACAAAAACAAGTTCTCGGTGATTTCCTCGACTTCGTTGGTTTTTCCCGATTCCTGCATATATCCCTGTAGGATCTCTAGAATTTTCGCAACAATGGAAATAAACATCGACGGTTCGATGACCCCGTTTTTCGTCAAATTCACGATAAATAGCGAGGTCGCCTTGCGTTTATCATTGCGTTTATTGTATTCGCAAAAGTTGTCATAGTTCTCTGCAGCGTCTACATATTGAATGGTATGCATGGTTTCGGTGAAATTCGATAAAAAAGTGTCCAACAGGGTTCTGAATATATCTTGGTTCTTTGAATCGATTTGTTCTTCGATATTTACAATTTCATAATCTTCGTCTTCATTTTTATATGACAAAATTTCCTTGTATATATTTGCATAAATTTCGCTGAAGAATTTATTCGTACTGGCAATGTCGAAAATATGCTGCGCAACCTGTGGTAATTCGTCCCTGTTGGTTTTCTTGATGGTCTCCAACAGTGAATTCTTGCTGACTTCGTAATTCTTGGCCGATAATTTATTGAGACAAGAGCGAATATCATTGATCGCCGTATTCTTGTCTTTTTCGATGGTCGTCGGTTTAAACGTGACTTTTGGCTGAATCCACGAGGATTCCAATCCATGGGTTTGCGAATGGTTTCTGCGACGTCCATTATTACGATGCATGGACGGATCAGTACGTGAAGATGCAAATGAATCATCGCGCGGTTTTGTATATTCGCGGGAAATGCCTAATTCTTCTGTCAGTTTGTCAATGATTTGTGTCAAATGTTCACATTCCGCAGATTCCGTGTAGGAAAGATGCGGTTGTTGGGAGATGTGATAAAAATCTTCAAGAGTATAGTATTTCATTCGTTGAATAAGTGGATATTTGGATATGACTACTATAAATGTATACAAAAATTCTAAATGCTTTGTTTTTGTTTTTCTTTATCATAAAATTGATTCATTCGAGTTATTTGGTTTATTTGTACACTACACCGCCTTTATCATACCAATGAATACATTACCTGCATGTGCAGAACCCAAACATAGAGAAGAAGACCAAACAAAAGAAAAGAGAGATGATGAGTTGAATCAACCGAACATTTCGCAAAAATATGAATTAAGTCAATCTGTTATTGCTGATCTGGAGAAGAAGGGATATGAACTAATAACGGGAAAGTTAAATAAAGAACCAGTTCAAGACGTCGGACAAAAACTGATGAATTTCATGCAAGACGGGGCGAAAGATTTTGAACAGAGAACTGGACGAAAAATGACGTATGCTGAAATGCGCGCGGCTTGGGGATAATCCATTTGCACATCCATCCCCATTTGCACAGGATAATACACCTAATCCCAACCCTTTATGACGACATCGACCTTTATTTTTTATGGCCCGAACCGTATATATTTTACGAGAACCCGAATGAATTCTCGGAATCATTTAGCGATTTCGATATATCTGTCTGATAATAGAGAACCACAATTGCAGCTGCAAGCAGTCCAAATAAGACATCGATGTAGCCGTATACCAATATTACGATAAATGCGAGGAGTCGGCCAACAGTGGAATGTGTAAATAAAAGGAATTGGAGCGGGTATAATAGGAAGGAGGCGAGAACCGATGCAGGAAAAATGCCGGCAATTAGTTTGAAAATGTATTCTTTTACCGATTTTGGAGGGGGGGTCGAATCATTCGGCATGTTGGAAAGTTCTCGTATAAAAGTATCGAATATTTAATCTCTCCAGTTTTTAACCATAGGTTATTTGAATGTCTTTGATTTCTACCGCATCAACGTGGACGAACGACGATCAGCCTAGAAAAAGAGTATCTACTATACGTAAGACCATACGAGCTAAACCATTGTCCTTACCGGACGAAAAAGGAGAACATCCCGATGTAATACCTTTGTCGAACTCTTCGACCTCTGCCTCTTATTTTCCGAGCGAAAATGCGAAATTGTATTCGTCCTCCAGCATGAGTGATATTCAGAAAGAAATGGACGATAGAAATGCGAGGGTTAATAACATCATCAATCAAATGAATACGGTGGTGGCCGAGAATGACGGGGCAGGAATGGCCGATTTCCGCCCTCCGCCGCAGCCGGAACTGAATGTTTTCAAACATGATCCGACCATGAATCTTTCCAATTTCATATGGAAAGGTACTGGGGATGATGCAGTACCGCTTCCCTCACCGACACAACGCCCAGTACTGTTGCCAGGTCAAAAACAAAACCACTCAACAAACCTCCCTGTAAATCCAATGTATAAGAGCGATACTTCGGGGGTATATAGCAATTATCACATGAGTTATGCACCGCAGCATGCCGCCGAACCACAACACCGATCCAAGCCATTGCCGATGAATGACACGAAATTGATGGAGAAGATCAATTACATGATACACCTGTTGGAGAACCAGGAAGTGGAAAAAACGGCGAATATTACAGAGGAATTCGTGTTGTACACATTTTTAGGCGTGTTTATGATTTTCGTGTTGGATTCCTTTGTAAGGGTTGGAAAATATACGCGATGAATATATATATGTTACGTTAATTATGTCAGAATTTGAAGAGGAGGGTCGTGGATAGTACACTGCATAGATCATTATATCCACCAATATCAATTTTGCCACCATCTGTATCATCTGTTCAACTATACAGACAACCTTCTGTAGGAGCTGAACCAAAACTTACAGAAAAATATGGTATACTTGTATTTCACACTAGCATAGATGAAATTAATCATAGAATTACATATTTACATTCAATTCACAAAACTTCGAAAGTTTCGGTTTGTGTTTCATGGTCGTTTAGAGAGCGTTAGGTATAATTAATGATGAACATTTAGATAATTGCATAGAGCATCAAATGTCTGGATGTTGTACTAAGTTAGAAACTATTATTGAAGTTGTGGATAGATATGTTGGACAGACACAATCAATTTCATCAATAAAATTTACGGAAGAATTAAATATTATGATTGTATTTGATCAATTGCCGAGAGGTTATGCTACAGTAATCGGTTTAATTCCATCAGATGATACTGCATATGGACATATGATTTTAGCAATCAAAACATCAGATTGAGAACATATATTATATGATCCTTCCGATCTGAATGAACCAATAATGGGTTTTTTTTCCCTCAAAAGATTAGGTTATAAAGATGTTGTTCAAATTATTACAGGAGAAAATATAGATACATCAACAATCGCACCAATCGCATATAAAAAAGAACATGATACAACAAGAGCATTTGGAGGACAACCGAAATCTAAAAAAGAAAATATAAAATGAAAAGAACTAGAAAAAGTAAAACTACCAAGTTACAAAAAAGAAAAATAAATTGAATAAAAATGAAAACATAAAATTGAAACCAAAACCAACATAGAAATACCCTGCATATTCTCTATTAGACAAGCAAAAGCAAAAAAACAACAGCAAACAGAATGGATCTCCAACAGAGCAAACTCACGCGATCGGAATGGGACAGTGTTGAACTGCCCGTTTCCCAAGAAGAAAAAGAGATTCTCTCTCTTATTATGCGCGGTTACGCCGATATAAATATCAAACAAAACAAGACGATGTCGATGTTGACTTTTCTCAAGATCGACGTGAGCCCTGAACTGCACGATCATTTATTCCGAACCTATTTCGAGCCTGTCCTACAGAAAACGCTGCATAAATATGGCAAAGAAGCCGGATTCGAATTCAGTACACAGAAAGCAGGTGGCGGATCACTGAAGAAACTCAAGAGCATTGATCAAGCGCGTATCCAGAACTTGGAGGCGAATCTGGAAAAGAACAAGGCGGACGGCATCATTTATGAATATGTTCTCCTCGAACTGTGCCACGAACTCTGCAAATATTTCACGAAAGACAAGACGAAATATGGCGTAAATGCAGGAATCATCGGAAGAAAATCCGAATATGCTTTATACCTCTACACGATCATCCAACTGCGGAAATCGACTATCCATCACATCAATCCACACGTGTTGGACTACGCGAACCAGTTGATTGCACATGTGAATGCAAAGACGGATTTGTGCGAGATTATCGAGCGCGCATACGAATTCATCGAATGCAACAGATGCCTGTTGGAGTACGCAGACAAGGAACTGTTCTCGCATCAAAAAGAATTGTTTTCCATTTTCAATCGCAAAAAACATGAACATGAATTCGAAGAAAAGAAGAGCCGACTGGTTCTCTATATTGCTCCAACAGGGACTGGCAAGACATTATCGCCACTCGGTTTGTCGACAGAGTATCGCGTGATTTTCGTATGTGGTGCGCGACACATTGGGCTGGCATTAGCGAAATCGGCCATTTCGATGGAAAAACGCATTGCGTTTGCATTTGGCTGCGATACGGCGACGGATATACGACTGCATTATTTCGCGGCGGTGGATTTCACCAAAGACAAGAGAAGCGGCGGGATTCGCAAAGTGGACAACAGTAACGGCGCGAAAGTGGAAATCATGATTTGCGATGTGAAATCGTATTTGACGGCGATGCACTACATGCTCGCGTTCAATCATCCGACACAAATCA
>Ga0214921_10002685_pt1 | contig 28469 bp, 17 predicted proteins | sample LL1505_MetaG_FD_177992 | JGI IMG/M metagenome (GOLD analysis project Ga0214921, IMG submission 177992) | Freshwater microbial communities from Lake Lanier, Atlanta, Georgia, United States - LL-1505 | ecosystem: Environmental > Aquatic > Freshwater > Lake | place: USA: Georgia | collected...
TTGCCAATCTGTCTACTAAAAATTGAAAAATTATTATACAATAAGGCCTAATTATTATATTCTAATACCCTTATCCCGTGGATCACACTCGCACGCATAACATGGCATCTGCTTGCGCATCTGCTTGCGCATCTGCTTGCGCATCTGCCTGCGCATCTGCTTCCGAGTTTTCTGTCTCAATCAATGGAGTTTCAGTTCCTGTGTCTGCCGTGCCGCAGACACCGCCCATCAACATTCCGCTCGCGCTTGCCTCTTCACCCTTTGTTGCGTGGTCGCGCGAGCTGGACACGCGCTTTGTGCTGACAAAGATTGAGTTCCAGAGCGTGGACATGTTTGGCCCGCGTGTTGGCTTTGTTAAGTTTGTCGCAACAAGCACCTTTCAGGGCAAGCCTGTGCCCGGCATCGTCTTTGCGCGCGGGGCTGCGGTAGCCATCATTCCAGTGCTCAAGTGTGGCGAGGAGCGCTGGGTGGTATGCTGCCGCCAGCCGCGACTCCCCATCGGCCGTCACTACCTGGAGATCCCCGCAGGCATGATGGACGGCAAAGGATCCTTCGTAGGCGTGGCCGCCAAGGAGATGGAGGAGGAAACTGGCATCAAGATTCAGGAGTCAGACCTTCAGGACCTCACCCAGCTGGCATACGGCCCGGGGGAGCCATGTGGCCCTGGTGGAAGTGAGGCAGCAGCAGCTGGTGGACCGCTGCACGGCATGTATCCCAGTCCCGGTGCGTGTGACGAGTTCCTCCGCCTCATGTACTTCACCAAGGTGGTTGAGCGCGACTACCTTGCGGCTCTTCACGGCAAGTTTACCGGCTGCGTGGAGGAGCAGGAGAACATCCGCCTGGAGCTGGTCCGCTACGAGGACTTGTGGCGCCTTTCCCCTGACTCCAAGACGCTGAGCGCGATGATGCTACTGGAGCGCCTTGGTGAGGAGGGCAAGGTGTCTCTGTAAGAAACAGAGCAAAAAATCAAATCAAACCAAATTATAAATTTTTATAATTTGTTTTAGGTGAACTATTCTTTTATTTTTAACATGTTTGCTAAACTATTTGACGTTCTTGTCAATGGCTTATTTCTCTTGATCTTATAATCATTTTGAAATCTACTAATCTTATGTTTATACTCATCTTCAATATATAACTTTATTGGCTTCAATGGAGGAAATACTAACATACTTGTTTTATCAATCATTTTAAAATCCTTTCTAAATTCTTCTATAGTTTGATATCCTCCAAACATTTTTAATGATTGTCTTGGATTTGCCGGCTTTATAAATGAATCATCATTTGTAAGTTTCTTTTTTAACATCATTAATAAACAATTTCTTTCACTTGTCTTATTCTCTATATAATCTAAATTATACGATTTCGCACAATTAAATGAACAAAAATATCCATAAGTATTAAAAACTTCCTCTCTATAATTATCAGGAATTCCGATTGATGGATGATCAAATTTATGACAACACCACCAACAATGTATATCTTCTTGATTACCCTTTGTAATGTCAAGTGTAATATCGTTTAATTTATCAAACTTAACATTATCATACAATAATTTTTCTAATTCTTCTATCTTGTTCTTTAATTTTTGAACATTACTATCATCCACATTAGAACCTTTTGTTGGATTAATTATTTTCTCAGTTAGACGATCTTCAGAATCATGACTTGTATTTGATATAATAGTCTTTAAATCATTCATTACTGAACCATTCATCTTTAAATCATTTGTTTTTTCAATAACAACCTCCGGGAGATTATTAATATTCTTTGTATCAGCAAGTGTTAGTGGTAAAAACGCAATAATACATTCGTTATCTGTTTCGATATTCTTCACAATACCCTTTTCCATCTGAAATATTTTACCGGTTGGCTTTCTTCCTCTTTTTTTTGGTATCCTTACTTCTGTCACTTTAACATTAGTTTGTTCCATATATTTTTTATTCATTTCTTTTTATATTATAATTATATAAAGTTATAATTTTTAATACCTAAAAATTATAACAATTATTTAATGTATATCTATTTAAGAAGATACTATTTTCTAATATTTAAAACTTGTTTATTCTTTTTTATACTTCCACGAATATTCTTTATCTTTTCAGAATCAACTGTTGAACTCATTAATACACGATTATCACTTGAGTCAGCATCTACAACAGAACTAGTTTCATCATTCTTTGGTAAGTTTTGTTTTAGTTTATTTAAGATAGAATTTATATTTGATGATCCTGTCATTGTAGGTTGAATTGGTTTAGCAGCAGCAGAGGTTGGATTTAATGGAGATGGTTTTACATTCCTGACAATTGATGGAACTGTATTTCCACTAATAGATGGAGCGGCACTCTGTTTTAAGGCATTACTTTTTAAAGCATTGTTTTCAGATTGTTGTTTCTCTATTATTCTTTGTTGATTTTCTTGCATTCTAACCATTTCCTTTCTTTGAGATTCTAATGCCATCTCCATTTGTCTCTTCTCTTGTTGCATCTTTTGATACATTTGATTTTGCTCATTTATATCTTTTGTTTGTTTACCACCTGTCATTTCAGCAACTTTTGATTTTGTTACATTCGCTACATTAGCACGAATCTTATTAAACAACTCAGGATTTGTCTCCTTTATTTTATTCATTCCAGGAACATTTGATATACTATTTGCTGTTACAAATGCTCCTGCTGATCCAGCAAACATTAAGATAGCTCTGAATTCAACCGAATATCCATCAAATTTAGACTTATATTTATCATATAATTCACCAAATATTTCATCATTTGAATTCGCATCAATAGATGAAAAATGATCACCCCATCCATTTAGATCAAATCCAAATGGATCAAACATCTTATTTAAATATTCACATCCTTTTGCGCCATATACAAAGGTTGACTTCCAAAACTCTACTCCATTACGACGCTTTTGGAAGTTAGTATGAAATTCTATTTCAGCACACATCTCATTATAATCACTATTAATCGTATATTCTTTTGATAATGAGATTGAAAATTTTTCTTTGATATATTTTAATTGCATAAATTTTTCTAATCTCTTTAATCTTTGTTGTTGAGGCTGTAATTGATCAAATGGCACCTCATATACATTATTTTTAACTTCAGGAACAGGTTTAACAGATTTGCTTGATCTGCTTGATTTACTTGATTTGCTTGATTTTTCACTCCTACTGTAGTCGTCGTCGTCATCATAGTCATCTTCTTTTGATTTTTCAGATGGAGCTTTATCTGTTTGCTGAAATTTTATATTATTTAAATTATTTGTTCCTTCTAAGTTTAAGGCATCTACAACATGCTCATCATCTTCGCTTGTATTTTCATTTACTACGGTTAATTTTTGAGGCAATTGTTCTTTTATTTTTGAATCATCTGCTAATAAATTAAAATATAAATCAGTATCAGTAGTTATAATTTTTTTTGGGTTAATCTTAGACATAATACTTTATTTATAGAAACTAAATATATATTATAAACGAATGAATCTCTATATTAAATTATTTTTGTATAGATTATTTTAATTTATATTTAATTTTATTTTTTTAATTTGTATATTATATGTATTCAAATATAGAAGAAGCATGGAAAGTATCTAATGATTTAGATAAATATCGCAAAGATTTTAAACCAATTACAAGTGTAGCAGATGCCACTAATGAAATCAATAATAATAGTTCAAGAAGTGCCAGAGTATTGGATAATAAATCAGCGAGCCCTGTAATAGATAATCTTTCAACTGTTCTTTCTGAAGTAAGTGATATTAAATCAGTTCAGAAAAAAATTAATCGCTCAGCAAATAATCCCAGACAAAAATCTGTTGGTAAAGTTGTTCAAAAAGCTGTTCAAAAACCAGTTCGTAAACCTGTTCAAAGAAATGATAAAAAATCTAAACAACCTATGGTTAAATTAACTAATATGAAAAAAAATAGAGTTATGTTAACAAAATCTATAAATTCTTCATCTCAAAGTCATTTTGATTTTGACACAGATTTACGTGATTTAGTAGGATCTATAAAAAAAGATGATGGAAAACAATGTAATAAATTATTTAGTCATTTTCAAGTATGTAAAAAATGCAGAAATACATTAATTGAAAAGTTTAGTTTAAATACTGCTCCAGCTATTCAAGGATTAACTGATGCTGGTTCTCAAAATAGTTTAAATTTAGATAGTTTAAAATTTAATTTAACTGAAAGTTTTATTGATCTATCTAAATACACTGAATTATTAAAAGATAAAAATAATAAAAATATTGTAAGTATTGTTCTATTTGGTTTACTTGTTATTATTATTTTATATATGACTTGTAAATAAATATGAATTCATATAATAATTTAGTTATCAGTGGAGGAGGCTTTAATGGTTTCCAATTTTTTGGTATTATTAAACATTTAGCCGAAAAAGGATTAATTGATAATTTTAATAATTTTATTGGTGTGTCAATGGGATCTTTTATTTGTTTATTAATTGTAGTTGGATATCAATATGATGAATTAGAAGATTTTTTAATAAAATTTAATTTTACAAAGATATTTGATTTAAAATTTGAAAAGATTTTAACAGAAGATAATATAAAAGGTTTATCAAAAGGTGAAAATTTTGATAAATTAATTAAAAAATTTCTATCTTATAAAGGATTTGATGAAAATATAACTTTATTAGAATTATTTACTGCTACTAAAAAAAAGATAACAATTGGAACATGTAATATTACTAATGGCACTGTTGAATATTTTAATTATGAAAATTATCCAAATATCCCTGTTTATAAGGTTCTAAGAATGAGTAGCTGTATTCCCATCTTTTTTGAACCGATTGAATATAATAATTCATTTTATATTGATGGAGTATTAAAAGATAATTTTCCAATTCAATTAATTCCAGATGAAGAACTAAAATCAACAATTGGAATAGTTTTATATACATATCAAGATTCTTATGATATTACTAAAATGTCATCAGTTGAATATTTAATTCATTTATATCGTGTTATTGTTAATGAACCAGTACAAATTAAAATTAATAAATATAAATCTTTATTAAAATTATTTATTTTAAAACCCATAACTAATTCATATAATTATGAATTAGATAATTCAGCCAGATTAGAATTAATTCAAATTGGCTATAAATATTGTATCGATAATTTAGAATAAAATTATATTTTTTTATTTCAAATCGTTCAAGATTGTTAAATGACATGTTCACTCTTTTGGTTCTTTGTTTATTTTTGGAATCTTTAATGTATCAAAATCTTTCTTATAAGCATTCATTCTATCATCTAAAGACATATTATTTTCAACATAATCATTTGATGATACATCCATTAAATTAAAAGCATCGTCTAATGATGATCCTTGTTCACTTGTAACGGATATAATTCCAAATCCAGCATCATATGGAGCAGAACCATCATTTTGATTAAATGGCATAATTTCTGAAGATTTGTTTGTTTTTTGTCTAAATGTATCAAATAGGGTATTAAATTTTTTCATATACCCATTTTTATCAGTTGTTGATGAATTTGTAAGTAATTCATTAAAATCATCAACCTTCTCAATATCAAATGTCTTGTTTAAATTCTCTTTCGTTTTTGCTCTTATCTCTTCCGCTATTTTCTCATTATCTGTATTTAATTTCATATTCTCTTCTTTAAATACTTTCTTTGCGGTGCTTTCATCACCATACTTAAATTCTATTCCATTTATTGGAGCAATTGGTGTTTTTACTGATAGAGAAGGAGATGAACCAGATTCTGTTGAAGAGACAGTTGGAGATACGGTTGGTGGTTGTAATGATGTTTTAAAATTATTAAATTGTTTTTTTAAATCGCCAAATTGACCAGCATCTAAATATTCTTTTCTTGCTTTATCATATACTGTCCTTGTGGATTCATCTAATAAAATATCATACGCAACTCCAACTAAATTAAAATGTGATTGTAATGTTTTTTTTTCATCAGAAGTTAATTCATCGGAATTTAGATACTTATCTGGATGAAATTTAATTGCTAATTTCTTATACTTCTTTTTAATTTCAGCAGTTGTTGTATCATTTGTTAATTCTAAAATTTCATACAAATCATATTTCACATAAACTTGAATTAAATCCATATTATTTTATTATATTAATATTAATATATATTTATATTATAAATGAAACTTACAAATTTTAATATTCGTAATTTTGGTAGTATGTATTTAGCAGCATCAATTGGATCATATACAAATGAAACATTAAATCGTTTTAATGATACTCAATCACTAAATAATAAAACAGTAATAAACTTGTATGTGTATAATAATATTATATCAGAAAAAGGTGGTATAGCTAATTTTAGTTCAGATATACCAAATAATTATTTATTAACATTAAATGAAATAATTTATGATTCTTTAGATGATTTAAATGTGGATAATCTGTATAAAAAAATAAAAGAAGTATTAGATAATCTTGTAATAGATGATAAAAAATATATTCAAGAAGTAAATCTTAATAGCATATTTTTATTAGATAAAAACAGAGAATTTCAAAAAAGCGAGTATAATTCCTTAATATTTATTGGTATTCCTTTTGCGCTTAGAATACATGATAAAAAAATATTAATTCAAAAATTAGATGAATTTTTAAGAAAATATATTAATGATACCGAATATGTGTTATCAGTTATTACAATAGCATTATTTATAAATTATGCTATAAATGATGTAGCTATAGAAATGTGGTTAGAAAATATAAATAATGATCTAAGAGAAGTTAAAGATGTAAATAAATATTTAGATTATATAAATAATTATGAAGAAATAAATTTTAGAAATGGAAAATTTGTAGTTAAATTGATAGAAGAATTTGTGAATGAAAGAAATATGAATTTTATTACAAATCATGGATATAAATATAATAAATATATAACTGATAAACCACGCGAGCAAGTATTATTAATATACGATACACTAATTAGATCAAAGGGAAACTGGGAAAAAAATATTTTATTTGGTATGTGTAATTTTAATGATAATATAATCATTAGTTTAGTAATTGGTATTTTATATGAAATTATGTATAATTCAGCCGGAATTAATAAAAAATTGTTAAAAAGATTTAGTTTTAATTTATAAAAAATAAATTTATTATATAATAATATATAATAAATGTTATTAACAAGTGGATCTTCAAAGTCTAAAATTGACGATTTTCCCGTTGGAACAGGACGTCCAGATGGCGCAACAACAAGTGCTCAACATTTTGCACATGTTTTATTTAACAGCCCTAATACAGCAATAGAATATTTAAGGAGTGACCCCGTAAAATCACTTCATAAAAGTGAAGCAATTTACACAGTTGAAAGACTTTTAAGTCATTTACCATTAAAAGACCAAATTGCTCTTCAAAAGGCAGTAATTTCACCTGACACTGGAAAAGAATGCACTGATCTTGCTGAATTAATAGCTGTATTTAAAACATCAGATACCTTAAAAACCGAATTAGATAAACCCGAATATGGTAAACCCGCGAAAGATACATCTAAGTTTGAACCACCTTCTATTGAGGTAAATCCTATAAAAGGATTAAGTTTAATCGCAGCAGATCCTCTAAGTGCGTCAGTGGTCTTAGAACACCGTAAAGCTCAAAATAAATTGGCTGAAGCAAGATTGATAAGAATAGTTGGTAGTCCATTCCATACATCAATCCCATTTCGTGTATTAGCTGGCGGTGGTAACTTAGATCCTTTAATGCCTATTGACATGAGAGGTGCCGGCCCAATGATCGCAGCCATGAGAGCAGGCAGCTTCGCACTTGGAACCGTTGGATACCCAACACAATGGCGCCCAGTAAGCGACAGCACATTTATTTCATACCAATTAGACGCATCTCTTGCCCAAGTAACAAAAGGATTAGAAGCAAAAGGAATTACCATTGAACCATCTACAGTAACACAAATTGAAAATGTAAACAGAGCATTAAAAGATGCTGAAAAAAATGTCAAAGAAAATCGCGATATCCTCAACAAATACAATAACATGTTAGCCTCTGGTGAAGTAAAACCTAAAGATGCCGGAGACGCGACATTAGCAGATATGAAGAAAATTGTTGAAAAATATAATGAAAATTTAAAAGCAAAGAACAAGTCCGAAGTCAAGATATTACGCGTTCTTGCGGTTCTTGCTGCTAAATTATATTAAACATCCCTAATCCTAAAAAATTGATATTTTAATTTTTTATATAATAACTATAATTATTATATACAAAATGCCGACTATTAACATCCAACTAATGGAAAATTCACTTGCTGAATATTACAAAGAACGTAATAATCATAAGACAGATAGTGGATACGATTTATTCTGTCCACAAACAGTAATAGTTCTTCCAAATGCTATTGGATACACAATAGATTTTCAAATTAGATGCTCTCCTCAATTTGAAAAAATAAGTGGTTATTCTCTTGAACCCAGATCAAGCATCTCTAAAACTCCACTAAGAATGTCTAATAGTCGGGGAATTATAGACCATGGATATCGTGGTAATATTATGGCCAAAGTAGATAATCTTTCTAATGAACCTTTTGAAATTAAAAAAGGAGAAAGACTATTTCAACTATTAATGCCATCTCTTGAACCTTTTAATGTTTCATTTGTTGATCAATTAGATGAAACTGCTCGTGGAACAGGTGGATTTGGCTCAACTGGCAAGTGAGAGGGTTAACTGGTAAAATGATTTAATTTATTTAACTATCAAAAGCTAATCCTGCTACACCATTTATAATTCTTAATACATTATAACTTAACGCATAAATTCTGGCCAAAGCTGGATTATTGTAACTTACAGATTTATCAACTGTAAGAACTAAAGTTATATCATCAATACGTGAAAAATTACATGATCCACTTGGTTGATATTGTTCATTATTAATAGAAAATGAATAAACATTAATACCTTCCGAAGCAGCATTAGAGAATCCCTGATAATTTTGAATCCATGAATAATATTGAGAAGGTCTTGAAGTTATACGATCTTTACCATTTAATAATATCTGAACATTATTTATAATATTAATTCCTTTATCTTTTTGAACATTATTAGTATAATTAAATAAATCGTTTAAATTTGAATTTGCTATAGAATCATATTGAGTGACAAAATATAGAGCCTTTGTTGGATGATTATATGATATATTTATTTTGTTATTATTATTAATTAATATTTTTTCATTATCAAATTGTAAGTGTTCTATTAAATATTCATGATTTGACTTAGCAAATTTTAATCTCTCATTATTATCCAAGAATATATAATCAACATACAAAAATGTTGAACCTAATGTGATATTATCCAAATTAAATACACTGTTTATTTTACTACGATAATTAACCTCCATTGAGGAAGAATTTGGATTTACTGAATACTTACTATCAGCACCAACAATTGGATATCCTGTTATAAATGATGTTGAATTATTTAATTTAATGTAATATAATCTTTGGGTATTTTCATCGTATTTTATAAATTTTCCATATACGTAATTATTCCCAACAAGTTGATATATCATTTCATTAACTTGATAATTAACAACATTTTCTTGTATTTTAATATAATTTGATGGACCAACCACCAATAAATTATTTAAGTTATTAAATTCAACATTTATTTTAACATCGCTATATTCTAAAGCGATTAATGGTAATGCTAATCCCTTATACTTACAAAAATAAAATGGTATAGGTATATGAAGTAAATACGATCCATGTCCATTTTGATATGTCTTTAATTGTGGTATATTACCAATCATTGTATCTAATGCTCTTTTATTAAATCTTTGTGTTAATTCATACCATATATTTAACCAATCGCCATATAACTTATCAATAACTTGTCCACCAACCTCAAATTCAATTGAATTAATCAATCCAAATCCAATTTTATCAATCCAACTTGTAACTGCTATATTTTTAAGATCAATATCTTGATTAATAAAACTTGTATCTATTATTTTAGGTATGTTTGGTAATGTAACACATAAATATATTTGTCCCATTAAATCACCATTTTTTGCTATATTACATGTATATCTTCCATTAAAATTTGGATTATTTTGAAAAAATTGTGGAATACTTTCACTTGAAAAATTAGTATGTCTTTTATAAACCATTTTAAAATATGTTATAGTTGGTTTATAAGTTAAATACATATCTTGTAATCCATATCCTGCTAATTGAACTAAACCTCCGCCCATTAATAAAATAGTATAATATTTTAATAACAATTAATTAACTAATTGTTATTAAATTAAATTACATCAAATGCTAATCCACCATATCCACTCATTATTCTTAGCATATTAAATGATATTGTCATTGTTTTAACTGTAAGTTCTTGATCAATAATTTTATTAAAGTCTATCAATAAATTAATATCATTCAAAAAACTAAAATTAATACTACCAGTTGGTTGTGTTGTTTGTGTATCTATATTAAAATTATATATATTGATTCCATTTAATAAAGACTTATAATAATATGTATATGGTCTGATTAATTGTGTTTCATCTGCTGATGTTAAAAAGCGTGTATGACCATTTACTTTTAGATTACTTTGAGAAATTAATGTTGAACTTGTTGGTTGAACAGCATATCTTAAGTTTGCTCGTAGAGTTGAATTATGATTTTCAAATGGCATTTTTAATATCATTGATCTGTTGAATATTTTTTTTGTTGGATCTCTCTTTTCTAAACTTTCTATTAAATATTTAAGTTTTTCTGATAAATAATCTAAATATTTATTACTTACTTCAGTAGATTCTATATATTTGTTCATGTCATAATAATAATCGTCTTGTGTGTAATTATAATATTGTTTCTTTGTTATTTTTTCTTTTAATTGTGCAAACCATATCATTGTTTTTGTAGGATTTTTAAAATTTAATTTAATTTGATTTGTAGATGATAATGATGATGAAACATAATTTGAATATTGTATTTGTTCTATGATATATTCATGTTTTGATTCAGCGAATTTCTTTCTTTCAACATGATCTAATAATATATAATCACACATTAAATTTATTTTCATCTTTCCTTTCTTTGTTATCTTAGTATATGGATCAAAATTTAATAAATTCTCAAGAGCTTTAATTTTAAATTTTACATTCAATTTATTATATAATAAAGCTATTATTGGAACAGCATTTCCATTCATCTTTTTATATCTATTGAAATAAAATGGTATATCTAAATATAATGTGTATTTTCCAATTGATGTCTTTTTTAATATTAATTGAGGAACTTGTCCAATCATTTTTCTAAGTGCTTTACGCATTTCTGAACTAGAATATAAATCTAAGTAACAATTTATAAAATCATCTTCAACTCTCTCTATTAATTCTCCTCCTATATAAAATTCATAAAAATCAGTAAAATATATTCCTAATTTTTCAATCCAACTTACTAAAGCATTTGGAGGTCTCTTGCTAATAGTTGCGATTTCTAAATTAGTCTTATTGTAATTTATTATATCGTTGTTCACTTCAGAAATCTTAAGATTGGTATTATTTAATATCTTTATTTTTTGATCTTCTAAATTAGAAATTTGATTATTTATATCTATAACATCATTTAATAATACTATATTTGAATTTTGCTGTTGTTGTGTTTGATAAAAATATGTTTCTAAATTATATTCTGTCTTATATGGTATTGTTGGTATATGAACGTTTCCAATATATGTATTTGCTAAATCTAATTTATTGTAAAATATTGATCCATTTAAAGAGGCTGAAAAAATTATATCAACTAATTTATTAAAATTATATATTCTTTCTGTTGTGTTGGCAGAAACAACTGATGTTTTTTGTATTAGGGTAGGTAATTTTTGATAATATATATTTGAATTATTTTCAATATTAGCCATATTATTCATCAATTTATATCTTGTATAGTTTGTATCAAATTTTAATGGATTTAATATTAATTCAAATGAATCTTTAATAACTAAATTTGTTTTGTATTCATCTATTTCAGATATATAATTATTATAATTATTCATTACATTATTACTGATATATATATTTGAATTATTTATTGTCATATCAGATGAAGTAATTGTTAAATCATAATCAAATACATTTTTAATATTAATTGCTCCCAAACTTGTCATTAAATCAGTCATGTATAAATATTGAGAAATATTAGAGATGTCTAAATTAGCACTAATCGAATAATTATTATTTTTATAGATATTATTATATTCGTAATATATTTGATCTGCGATATTAGAAAAATTTTTGTCCCAATAATGATTCAATGATATTTGTACATTAGAATTTGATATAGTATAATCATATAATTTAGGTAAATAATCAAACGGAAAAGTGAAATATTCCGCTTTATTACCTAAGTTTATTTTATATTTATTCTTCCATTTATTACCCAAATATATATTTATATTCGTTTTTTGGTCATTGCTTAAGATACTATTAAATATTAATATTTCATATATATTTCCACTCATAGATTCTGCTAATGTTTGATTTTGATCTAAATATCCTGGTAAAACTGACATTGAAACATTCCCGGTAATTCCATATATATTTCCACTATTATTTATAAATGACGTATATCCATTATTATATCCATTGATATATTTTCCATCCACTCTCTCTAATGAAAATATATTTAATCCCATTTGTTTTAGTCCATAGTCTAATTCTAAATTAAATGTATAATCATCGTATAAATAATTTCCATATGGACCATCTGACCATATCGTAGGTCCTTGAATTATATTTGGACTAAATACATTTCCGTTATCAAAATACATATTATATCCACCCCGTAATGATGTTTCAGTAACCAAGAAGATTGTTGAAGTTGTATTTAAATTTAAAATAGTATTAAAATATGAAAAGCCATTAAATTTTATTCCTCCATTAATATTCCACGATGGTCTCAAATTAGAAAGAGGTTGTTCAAATTTATAACTTTCACCAGTTGAAGCTTTATTTGTCCATTTCGCAACCAAATCTCCATTTGTCGCTACAGGAATTACACCAGATAGATCTTTAGTTACTGACGCACGATCAGATGAATCAAACCAAGCATTTAATGATTGTATTTCAGTTGGTATAAAAGCAACATTAGCAATGGATTTTTGAATAGCAAAAGTTTTTGTTTTTAAGTCTAAATCTATTTGAGTGATTAAATTTCCATTATATTCTAAATTATCAATAACAATACTTTGAATTGAACTATTACCATTTAAATATGAGGTATTTGTAATTGTATTTGATACAGCTAATTCGTTAAGTAGGTAGTTTTGGATTTTTGTTTTAATATATTTAATATCATTCATGTTAATTACAATGTTTCCATTACTTGTATCGATTTGATAAGTGCTTGTATATACATTAGCATTAAAAATATTACTTTGAATTATTTGATTGTAATCAAGTTTAGGTATAACCATATTTTGATAAAATATATAATCATTTGTAATTCCAACATTTGCTAAATATGTTTGTTGTAATAAAGTAAGGTTTGATGTAGTTATGTTGTAATTTAAATCATAATATTGATTATATTTATTGTTATAGTTTGTAATATCTATTAGATGTTCAAAATTTTGATCATTAATTGAAGTTTTAATTCCATAAATTATAGCAAAATTTTCATCATACTCATGATTCTTTTGTATTGATTGAATTTTATAGTCTGTAATTACATTTCCCAAATCATATGTATTATCCGTATTAAAATTACTATATAATAAATATTCTAATAATTTATCATATGTTTTATTATTAATGTTATTATATATAGTTGAAAATGTAATCGTATTTATATCTGATTCTTCTGTTATCTGTTTTTCTTTTAAGATTAAATAGAAATATTCTGTAACTAATTTCTTATATATATCTTTAAATGATGTTGAATTGTAATATGTTGAATTTATACCAGAAATTTTTGAATATGATACTCTCATATTTCCATCTAATAAAAATAAATCATGTAATAAATACAAAAAATTATAATAAAATACTTTTACTAAATCACTTGTTGTTAAGACTGTTAGATCAATTTTATTGTATACATATGAATTTATAATTGGTATATATAATGTATCAACATTATTTGAAAAAAATGTAATTGTTCCATAATCTACCAAACTAAATTGGGGTTTATATTCATATTTTCTTGTGCCATTTTCTGAATTTAATACATAATTTATATAAATTACATTATCTTTTAAATAATTCTTCATATAATTTAAATCTATTTGAGTCATTGTATTATTATCTAATATTTTTAGAGTTTCAAGATAATATTCAGCATTACTCATATTTCTTTGAACATTAAAATACATTTGATTTAAGTTATTATCTAATTTATTATTTTTTGATATAAATGATACTACATTGGATGGAATTTCATTATTGTATAATTTATTAATTTGAGCAATGTATATATAATTATAATAATATAAATCAGTGTTTTCTAAAGCATAAAATGGTTTTAAATAAGCTATATCAGAATCATTTAAATTATATACGTCTGTATTAAAATATGATTGAATTAATCTTAATTGGAATTCATAGGTTTTTGAAAAGTTTTGATAAGTGTAGGTATCTAAAATAGCTTTATTAAATAATTCAATATTTGCGATATTAGATTGAGTTGTCATTAAGTTTGTTATTGATCCATTAACATTATAGATATAATCAGCTTTTGAATCAATTGTAAATCCAAAATTTTTTCTTTTGTGTTCATCAAATTGATCCATAGATGATAAGCTGGGAATATATTGACCGGATTTTGTATTGATTGTTTTAATTGTGCTATTAATTGTATTTAATTCAATATCATCTTGTATATTCAATAAGTTCGCATTATTAACATATATATTATAATTACTTGAATATGTATTTTTTAAACCAATTAAATAATTCTTAATATCATCTAATCCAGAAACATTAATATTTCCAAATATTTTTGTTTTACCTACTAATGTATATAAATCAGCTGTTGGATATAATAATGTAGTTTGATCTGAAATCTTTTTTAATGATGAACCAATCTCAAATGTATTATAAATTGAAACTGTATAATCAAGATAATTTTGAACATCAGTATCTACACCTTGTAAGACTGTATTATAGATATAATTTGTTCTATAATTATTTATTGCTTGATATACATTATTATTTTCATAATATTCCAATTGATAGTCATTTATATTAAGAGCATCCATTTGAGTATAACTACTTACGTTAAGTTTATTATATAATGATGTACCTGTAATTGTTGTATCATTCTCGGATATAAATCTTAAATAATTAATATTATCTAAATTATCATTAAAATATGATATTAATTTTTTTACATCACTTACATATACATTACAAATATTAATTAATGCCAATGAAACTCCAGTAGTAATAAATCTATATGTTGAATAATATACTAAATCGTTTAATATAATACTATTTGAATCACCTTTTAATTCCAATAAACTACTTTCAATTGAACTATTTAAAAGAACATTGGAATAAAAATCAGTTGTAGAATTCATTGTAATAACTCCATTTAAGGCTGGTGAGAAAGATTGTCCTCTATAAAAATCTAATACCTTAACAATTACATTATCTATATCAGAATATTTAAAATTTGTATAATCTTTAATTGATAAATTTATATTTCCATACTCATTTAAGGATAATAAATTTTCTATATATCCTAAATTTAAATAAGCATAATATAAATGTGGATTCATGTCATATTGATTATCTTTATTATTATAATATATTGTATCTATAGAATCTAAATAATTCGCAATATTCGCACCATCATAAATATTAGAACTATTAAGAATTAAATTAGCTGTTAATAAACCAATATTAGCAAAACTAAATGAACCATCTTTTATTCCAACTGTGCTTAATTTTAAGAATGAATTAGTTATAGTATTATATTGATATTCTAATTGAGTTCCAGCATTATAATATAAATAGGTTTTTAATAATATACCAGGACCAGTATTAGTAATAAATGTATCATTGTCAATAACACTATTTATAAAATTACTAAATGATGTATGTGTTTGTTGAATATTAGAAACTTGGACACTAATATTTGAATATGAATTCATAAAATAATATCCATTTATCATATTAAAATTATAAAAATCATTTATGATATTATCATAAAAATAAGCATTTGTTTTTATTGTATTTGTTAAATATTCATAATCTGTTAAAAATGTTAAATATGGAGATGTATCAACTGTTTGTTGATTAATTAATACTTTTAAACGATTATTTATAGTAGTTAGAAAATTATTAAATCCAACTGATACATATTTATATAATATATTTGTATCTATTATTGTTATCACATTTGATATGTCAGATATTTTATATTTATTACTCAAGTATATTTGATATGTTAGATCTAAATAATCATATAAATTTAATAAAAAATCCGTATAAATATAATTACCATGTATTGTATTAGAAGAATTTAATAAAGTAGTTCCACTTAAAAAACTATTAAGATTTGTCGCATAAATTGTATCAACATAAGTGATCTCAACAACAGTTGAACTATATGTCACTCCACCTGATACATATTCTAATCTATTGCCAGATTTCACCATTGATGGAAAAATAACATTTGATGGTGTTAAGTCTGATATATAAATATATATGTAATTGCGATTATTAAACACAACACAATTCTTTGAACTGAGTTTTAATATTGTTACATAATTGAATTTTGAATCAAAAACGTATACATCAGTAATAGTGCTTGTTAAATTCATAATTGTATTAATTGTTCCTGTATCTAATTTAAATCTAATGTATAAAGGACTATTTTCAATAAAATTAATAGTCTTCAAAAATTGTCTCATATATGGAGCATTTTGAACTGCGTCATTTAAATTATTCCATGTTTTTTGATATATAGCACTATAATTATTTACGTAATTTTGAATTAATGACAAATAATAATTATCAGAAATAATTAAACCATCAAATGTTTCAGCTAAGATTGATGTTAAATATTTAATCATAATTGAATTACCAAAAGCATCTTGTTCAGCAAATGTAGAAGTGCCTAAACTTGATATACTAAAACCATTAATACCGTCATTATTTAAAATTACTTTGAAATACAAATTTTTTACATAAGTCTGAGAAGATATAAACTGAATTGGATTCTTAAACATTGATTTCAAAATATTATAAATGATTGAATAATCATTATTTAAATTATTTGATATATAAGTGCTAAATTTATTTTTGAATAAAGTCTTTTGAGCTGTTTCTGTTTCAATTGTTCCATCAAGGTTAAAATTTACATTATCTGGAATTGATATAAAATTATTGTATAAATTATATGAATCAATATCTACATTTGCCATATTAATTTTTTTTAAATCAAAAGCATCGCTGTTAATATTATTTGTTTGTAATAAATATTGATTATCAACCAAATAAATATTATTAGTTGTCATATTTAAACCAACAACATTAATTGGATTCGCAAAAATATAAATAATTCCATTTGCTATATAATAACTGGAAATTTGCAATATACAAAATGGAACTAATGACGCACTATCAGCTAATACATTATAGTAAAAATAAATATATTTATTTATTAAACTAATATCAAATGTAAAAATTGGCAATTCTATTTTATAATATCCATTTAATTGTTTTGTTATATTATTAATATTAAACAATTGACTAAAATCATCAAATTCAAATGTATATGATGACGTAAAAGGTGTAATTTTTATTTGTATATTTTCTGGATTATTTAAATAATCAAAATAATTTATAAATTGATAACCAGTTATTAATAATTGATTATATAATGAGTTTAATATTGATGTTGTAATATAATCAAGTTTTATAATGTTATATAATCCATATGTTTGATTATTAAATTTTATCTGATTTCCAGTTACATCAGTTGTTAATACGTATATTAATCTGGTAGATACAGTATTTAATACTGTATTTGATACTGAAGCTGTTATTAATATTTGTTTTAAATCAGTTGTTTTAAAATATGTTTGATCATATTCTGGATATCCAATTAAATCACTGTCAGCTGAATGAAGAATATTATTAATTTGTAAATTATCATATAATGCGATTGGACGAATAAATCTAATGGAATCAATATACTTATATAATGAATCAATCGCAGCAAATTCTTCATCTATAAAAATATTATCTTTTAGATTTTTTATTAAAATATTTTTTAAATTGTCTGATGTTAATAGCGTAGTTTGATAATTTTTTATTAGTAAATTTTCTATTATATTAAATGTAGCACTTAATGGACTATTTCGTGATGAATATAATAATATTTTATTATAAAATGTTTGATAATCTGTAATAATATTTGGTGTGCTTATTAATGGAAAATTGAAATTTACAGAGGTATTACTAAATATTCTTGGATCAGGATTTATCTCATAGTAATATTCTTTATCTGAGGTAGCAATAAATTCATTTAAATCTAATTTAGGTATGACAACATTGTATGTTTCAACTTTAGTATTTGAATCATACCAAAATAACTCAGAGTTTGTAACTTTAGTTGTTATGTCTAATTGATATTCCATAATATCTTTAAATGTATTCAAATTATATAAGTTATAATTATATATTGAAAGATCAATCGATTTATAAGCATTCTTCTTTTTAATGTTTTCTATCTCAACATTTAATGGATTATTATACTCAATTGATATACTTGGTAATTCTACTTTTATATGTAGTTTTCTTAATAAATCACCGTTTTTTGGTATCTCAAAATTAACTAAACTATTAAAGTCATATTGAGATGTAATTGGAAGTTCATAATTAAATATAGAAAAATTAGCATGCTTTAAATATACTTGTTTAAAGTGGTTCATCTGCGGATTTGATATTAATATTTTATCCTGGGCACCAGTTACTAATAATTGTAATATTCCCGATGGCATATATTCTAATATATAATGATCTTTTAAATAAAAATAAATTATAAAAATTATAATTTAAATTTGTTTAGTTTTTTGTTTCACTCATAGATGAGTAAAAGATCAGCATAAATATACTTTTTCAGTCGTATCAAATCCATTAAAATTTGTAGATGATACTGTAGTATATGCTCCCATATTTTTAATTTCAAAATATTCACCCACGTCTAATTCAGGTATTTTCATTTCCATAATTTTATCTGCTGAATCACATGTTCTACCGAATATTACAGAATCATATAGTTTTGAAGTATCTATTTTTTCATTTATTAATAACTTTAAATTTGGTTTAGCCAAGTCATATGTTATATTAGAAAAAGATGAATATAAACTTTCATCTACAATGTAATGTATTTTTCCATTAGTTCTTTTCTTTCCTATAATTGGAACATATAAGACGTGACTTTTTGTCATAAAAAATCTACCAGGTTCTGATATAAATTTTATTCCATAATACTTATCAATATTAAATAATTTTAATCCCTTATTTATCATATTTGCTTGTTCTATAAATGTTTCGTCCGATTCTCCAGAAAATCCTCCCCCAATATCCACTATCTTATATTTATGGTTTAATTCTTTTGTTTGATTAATTATATCATATACCATATTAACAGCATCAAAATATTGAGAAGGGTTATAACATCCACTACCAACATGAAATGAAAATCCACTAATATTTTTATTAAATTTTTTTGCTAATTTTAAAATATCAATTGTTTCTTCATATGTACTTCCAAATTTTGAACTAAATGGCATTAAAGAATCTTTATCATTTACTTTAACTCTTATTAATGTTTCAATATCCTTATTTTTTAATTTTTCTAATTCTTCTACCGAATCTACAACGGTTAGAGGAATATCTTGTTTAATCGCATATTCTATATCAGTAATATTCTTATACGGATTTGCATATATGATACGATTCGCATTTATTCCCAATCCTAATATTTGCTTAATTTCACCATAACTTGCGCAATCAAAATTTATATCATTTTTTGCTAATAAATTTATTAATTTTGGATCATTATTACATTTTATGGCATAATGTGGTTGAATAGAAGGTAAATGTGTTTTCCATAAATTTATTTGATGTTCAATTGGTTTAGAACATATTTTAAAAAAAGATTTCTGGGTTTTGAATAATTCGGCGATTCGTCTCAATATGATAATAATATTACTTGAAAATAAATTTTAAAAAATTAACAAATCAATTTTTTTACTTATGAAATTATCAACTAAACTATTTTTTTATTTTTTTGTCTCGTTTGGTTTTTTACACCATAATTTCAAAAATATATCATCATTAATATTTTTTTTTGTAAACAGGAAACAATTAGATATTAAATACTAAACCAGCCATTCCATTTTTAAAGCTTAGTATATTATAACCTAAAGCATATGTCTTTAATGTTAAAGTATCATTATTTGCTAAAATATATTCGATTGTTTTTGGATTCATTTGAAATATAAAAGATTTATATTTATAACCACTCAAATTTACAGCTCCACTTGGTTGATATTCTTCTGGCATTAAACTAAATGAATATGAATTAATACCATCTGACGAAGTCTTAGTATGATATTTATAAGATTCTACAAAATTTGTATAGGTAGAATCATAATTTTGAAATCTATTATATTGTTCAAAAGTATAAGTTGTATTAGCAAAAGGATTTTTATCTCCAAAAGTTAGAGTTGATGATACAGGTGTTTTTAATTGAACATAACAATCATTTTCAGTTGTGTAAAATAGAGAATATACTGTAATAGATGAAAGATCAGCACTAATAACAAGATAATCTCCATTATAAAATTGTGAATTGAATATTGTTACAATATCACCTTTATTAAATATATGATTACTGATAGATATTTGAATCTTCTTTTCTAATGTGGTTGATATTATATATGATATTCCAGTGATTTTATAAAGTATACCCAAATCATATGTGTTGAAAAAATTATTTGATAAAGCATAATTGCTTTGAGCTACCCAATACATCTCTTTAATTGAATTTATAAAATATGATTCAATTGTTACTGAATTTGTATTAATATTGTAATAATTATAATTTTGAACTAATTCTATTAAATATTCTTGAGAAGATTGAGCAAATTTACTTCTTTCATCATTATCTAAGTATATATAATCTACTAATAAACTAATATCCATTAATTGAATACCATCTTCAAAATTATAATCGGATGGAGCATTTGTGTAAAATAATTTTCTTACATTATTTAATTGTAATTGTATTCTAACATCATGATATCTTAAAAATACTAAAGGAAGAGATCCCTCAATAAATTTATTAAACCAAAATTTTAATGGTATATACATTGTATATGATTGTTTTACATTATAATCATAGGTTGTTAGACTATCAATATTACCAATCATTTTATTATACACAGATTCCATTTCAGAATTAAGAGATAATTCATTCCAAATATTATACCAATCATTATAATGTCTATCAATAATTTGACCACCAATTTCAACAAATATATTATTAATAATTTGATGTCCTAATTTTTTAACCCAAGCAAATTTATAATTTGGATAATTTTTATGTTGCTTCTTAAAATCATTTATGTTGTCAAATAAAAATTTATCCATCTTTATTGTATTATTTTTGTAATTTAATAATTCATCTTTTAATTTTATTAGTAGAGCATTTGAATTTGTATAATCACTTTTATTGTAATTAACAATAATTTTAATTATATCTATATCAGATACTTTTATGTTATTAAATGTAGACGTGCCATATTTATATATTCCTTGATCATCATAAAATGAATTGGTTGGGACTATTTGATTTATCTGTAATTTTTTACTGTAAGTTGAATTATATTTTGTCTTTAATGTATTGTATTCAGATGATTGATAATATACATTTGTAATTTGTATAATTTTATTAAAAAAATTCGTCAAATTTATATTCTGATTAATAGTATTTATATAATTATACATTTCACGATAATACTTATATATGTAGTCAATAATTGCCTTAAAATCACTATATTCTGTATTTAAACTTTGTAATTGAAATGAATCTGATGGCGTATAATCAGAAACATAATTAGGATTAGTTAGAAAAACTGTTGGGATAACAACTTTTAAATACATTTTATTTACTAAATCTCCAACTCTTTCCAGTGTACACGAAATAATATTATCAAAATTTTGAACTCCACTAAATTTTTGTTCTATATTTTCTATCGCAAAATTTGTATATCTGCGATACACTAATTTAAAAAATGTTATTTGGGGCATTCCAGTTAAAAAAACGTCTGCTGTCCCATATGCGACTATTTGAATTAATCCACCAGTCATATATTATAATAATAATATATTATTATAATAAAATAATAACTTATTTTGACAGATTAAATTGAAGGAATAAATTCCCAATTTAAATGTAGGCATATCTTTTTCCATATAATATCCATATCTTTGATTTTTTGATCAGATTTTAATAAATGAATAAATGGTAATATATAATCTAATTCTATTAATTCACATAATTTATATATTATATATGAATAACTGATTAAATTCTTTCTTACATTTGGTTTATATATTTTAAATGGTTCTTGAACCTCTCTAAACATTGATCTTAATTTTTCTTCTTGTTCTCTTTGTAATTGCGGTGGCTCTTTATTTGTTGTTTTGAATATAATATATGGTATATCATCATAATATTTATTTAATGATAATTTACGAAGAATTTCACGCATATAATTAGGTGTTATATTTTGAGGATTACCTTTTAAATCATACTTATTAATTTCTTTCTTTATTTGATTACATACTTCATCACTTAAATCAATAACCTCCTTTCCTTGTATTTTATTTAACCACTCATTAAAATGATTCATTGTTTTATACGCAACATACACTTTAGTATCATTACATTCTTCCTTATAATTTGGAATATCACTTTCTACTAAAATAGTATTACAATGACCACATATATGACATACCATTAATCCATTATGAATATCTAAAATCATTTCATCTGAACATTTAATACACATTTGAGATATATTATCAAATTTATTTTTCTTTTTATTATCCTTATTAATCGTATCTTTATCTACTTTTGATAAATATTGATTTAATAAATTAAATTTATCTTGTGTATCATCTTCGTAATCCATTAAAATATCTATTGTTTCATGATAATAATCAAACTCATCATATAATGATAATTGTTGAATCTTTGATTGTAAGTCCTGCTTTTTTAAATTAAAGGCATTTTTTTCTGAGACATTAGTAGTATTTTTAATCTTCTCATCATAATCAGCGATTTCTTTTTCTAAATTTGTAATTTTCATTTGATTATTAGATAAATCATTAATAATTTCTTCATGACGGGTAGCTAAATTTGATTTAATGGGCTGTTTCTTTATAGATTGTAAAATTGAATGGTATTTCGAGTTCTTGTTTTTAAACATCTATATATATATTTTATAAATTATGCCTAAGCTCTTAAATAAAAAATAGTATAGTTTTAATTATTTAATTAATTTAAATTCAAATTTTTTTTTTCTTATTAATAATTATATATATAACAAATGGGTGGCGGTTTAATGCAATTAGTAGCTTATGGTGCGCAAGACGTATATCTCACTGGAAATCCTCAAATTACTTTCTTTAAGGTGGTATACAGACGTCATACAAACTTCGCGATGGAATCAATCGAACAAACCTTCAACGGAACCGGTGATTTCGGTCGCAAAGTCCAATGCCCTGTCGTACGTAACGGTGATTTAATCACCAAGATGTACCTCAGAGCCACCGTATCCAACGGTGATTCAACCACAGCGGCTGGCGCTTACGCCAACGCTAAGTGGGCGTGGGTAACCTCCCTCGGCCACGCTTTAATCGATAACGTAGAACTCGAAATCGGCGGCACACGTATCGACAAACACTGGGGCGAATGGTTAACAATCTGGAATGAACTCTCCAGAAAGTTCGGCCAAGACCGTGGCTATGCCAAGATGGTTGGCAATGTCCCCGAATTAACAGTACTCAACGCAACTCACCCTGCCTACACTCTCTGGGTCCCCATGAGATTCTTCTTCTGCCGCTTCGATGGCTTAGCTCTCCCCTTAATCGCTCTCCAATACCACGAAGTCCGCATCAACTTTGAATTCAGACCCGTAGAACAACTCGTAGTACTCCAAGCCGGCTCTGGCCGCACTGGCAAAGCCTTAGCCTCTGCCCTCGGCCTCAAGCTCAACGACTGCTCTCTCTTTGTAGACTACATCTACCTTGACTCTGAAGAACGTAAACGCTTCGCCCAAGCCTCCCACGAATACCTCATCGAAGCCCTCCAATTCCCCGGTGAAGAATCCGTAACTGGCGAACAACCCAGATTCAGACTCAACTTAAATCACCCTTGCAAGTTCTTAGCTTGGGTCAACAAGCTCGGCCGCTACACACAAGGAAACAACTTCTTAGCCTACCACCCCACAGACTTAGACGTAGTTCGCTTAGCCGCCACCAAACGCTTCATCCTCAAGTACGCCACAGTCAGCTCTGGCTACGTAACAGTAGACTCCTACGGCAGAGTAACACCCTCCGATGCCTCCCTCGCCACAGTATTCGCCACAGTTAACGCTGTAGCCGTAGCTGTCAACGGAACATCCGCCCTCGCTGACGTAGACAACATCACCATCTTAGGCGAACTCTTACCCCTTGACGTAATCTCCAAGCCCGTCAACGCCCTCCCTACATCTTTCACATTCGGCAACGGTGTAGCTTCTGGCACATTAGTTCTCGGTACCGGTGCCACAACTGGCGAAGGTGCTGCCGCCTCTGATGTAATCCTCTACCAATGGGATAACTTCGGCCTCCAACTCGATGGCTCTGAAAACTCTGTAACAAAGGCCTTACTCCAACTCAACGGCCAAGACAGATTCTCTGAACGTGAAGGCGTATACTTTAACTACTGCCAACCTTGGCAACACTTCAGCAACACCCCCTCTGACGGTGTTAACGTATACTCCTTCGCCCTCAACCCCGAAGAACACCAACCTTCCGGCACATGCAACTTCTCCCGTATCGATAACGCCACACTCGCGGTAACATTCGGTCGCTTAAGTGCTCTCACTGGTGCCGCTGAATCTGGCTTCAAGACAGCCTACCTTGGCGATGACTCCAAGTTCTCCGTATACGCCGTAAACTACAACGTATTACGCGTCATGAGTGGCATGGCCGGGTTAGCGTATTCAAATTAAACACAAAAACAAAAAAATTGTTTTTTTTATTTTCTCTATATAAAGAGTTATTATGTATATATTATATACATAATGCCCCTCCCCAAAACAATCAAAGCTACAAAAACCATTCAGATTGAGATTGATGTTATCAATCATAAAGAAGTTTCATATAATAATAATAAATATATTGTCTGTTATATTCCTTATAATAATAAGGATAAATTATTTGTAATAGATGAATTTAACAAAAATGATGTCATTGAAAAAAAATGGCATTACAAAAATGATAAAGGTTATATCTCACATTCATGTATGAATGAAGGAGAACGAATGGAATTAAGCTTACATAATTTATTAATGAATAAAGATCAAGATAAAAAACAAAAAACAATTATTGAACATATTAATAATTTTGGATGCGATAATCGTATAGAAAATCTTCAACAATTAACTGAAATTGAACTAATGTATATTCAACAAAAGAGAACTTTATCAATACCATCAGAAATTGGAATTAATATTAGTGATATTCCAAAATACATAACTTATCGTAAAGCAGATGCGTCTCATGGAGATAAATTTATAATTGAAATTAAATTAGAATCAGGTGATATAAAATGGCAGTCAACAAGTGCAAAAAATATATCCGCGAAAGAAAAATTAAAAAATGCCATATTAAAATTAGAAGAATTTAATAATACAAATAAAGAATTAATTGAACTTAATAAAAAATTTAACAATACTAAAAAAAGAAGTGATTTAATTAATTCATATAATGAAATTATTAGAAAATCAGGTTATCCAATTGAAATTATACAAGAAAATTTAATTCCTATAGAAATAGAATTATTTGAACCTATTAATGATAATGAATATATTAATGAATATATTAATGAAAAAACTTTATCAATTATTGAACAAAAAATAAAACAAAATATAATTCAAACTATTAATGGAACTCGTCATTCAAATGTAGTATATAATAATAAGAAATATACTGTTGGATATTGTTCAAGAGGAAATGAAGAGATATTATTTGTGATTGATTTTGATAAAAATAACTCAATAATAAATGATAAATGGTATTATAATAAAGATACTAAATATATATATAGAAATTATATTAATAATGAAGGAATAAAATCATTTCTATATCAACATATTTACATGATATATGGTCTAACATTAGAACAAGATCATGCTTTTTCAATTGATCATATTAATCAAATTGGAAGAGATAACCGTTTAGAAAATTTAAGAAAATTAACTATAAGTCATCAAAATATTAATAGAGGAAAATTAAAGAGAAACATTGAATTACCTGAAGGATGTGGAATTAATCCTCAAGATATCCCAACTAATATCTATTATAGAAAACCACAAGGATTACATGGAGATAGATTTTATGTTGAAATTAAATATTCAGATCCACCATTTTTAAAAGACTCAACCAGTTCTAAATCAATTGATTTAAAAACAAAATTACAACAAGCAATACTTATTCTTGAAGAATATAAAAGAAAGAATCCAGAATATGCTTTATTAGTTGATGGTATTAAAAATGTAGATAATCGCAATGATCTTCGTAAATCATTTAATGAAATTATTAAATTATCAGGATTTCCTCAAGAAATAATTGAACAAAATCTTGTTCCAGTTGAAGATGAAACTGAAGTAATTGAAGATCAAGAAGCACAAGACTTAGCAAAACAACTAATTGATCAAGGTTATAAAAACATTACAAGTTCTCTTCCGTTAAATTGCGGAGTTACTCCGGATATGATTCCAAAATATTGTTATTACAAACCTGCGAAAGATAAAAGAGGTGATAAATTTATAATTGAGAGACATCCGAAGCTAACAGAAAAAGGTGTCAGACAATGGGCGACAACAGAAAGTAAAACTAAAACAACAAAAGAAAAATTTGATTTATTAGTAGAAAAATATAAAGAATTAGAAAAATAATTTAATTAAGAGAGTTTTAATTAAATCGTATAGTTTATTTTCTAAACAATATATATATATTATGGATAAAACTGTTCAATCATATTTAAATGAATACATATCATTAATTGGAAAAGGTAAGTTTGTGTTATTAGGTGGTAATACTTTTATGGATGGTGCTAATCCTAATTTAGACAGGATTGTAGAAGCAATTAATAAATATACAACTACTGATGGTGTTACAGCAGAAGGTATATTTGAAAGTAGATTAAAAAATAAAGCTGAAGTTGAAATAAAAAAAACCGATGGCACAATAGAAGTAGCAAAAGGAAGCGCAACTGACGCGCAATATGCCGCGTTTGTAGCAGAATGGAAAAGTATACAAGAGCCTTTAGTTAAAGCATTGATTGCTCAATTTGATATAGTAGAAAAAGCAAAAGGAGCAGCTCCAGCTGGAGCACCTGGTCTTTTTGGAGGATTAACACCAGCAGAGCTTGCTATTGGACTTAACCCTTTAAAAAAAGCGGGTGATGTGGCTGCGATAATGTCAGCTGTTGCTAAGACTGAACATCCATTAATCACTGCGCTTAGAACAAAGGATGAAATGACTGAAGATATGCTTTTACATTCAAATCTTTCTTTACAAGAGATAGTACTTCTCTTTCACACTTATTTATCAAGTTTGGGATTTTCGAAAGAAGATTTAACAAAAAAATATGATAACACCGCAGGTTTGATTGGAGATATTACAACAAGTAAAAAAGAAAATACTTCACTAAAAGAAAGATTACAAGGAATTATAGCTGACGGTCCAGAATAATAAAAAACATTTAATTATTTTTGTAATTACAAAAAATATATATAATTTTTATTATTATAAAAAACATTTAAATTAAATGAAATTTATATTATAATAAAAATATTATAATATATTATATATATATATAAATATGAATAGATTAAATGACTATACTAAACTAATTTCATTAAGTGGTGGAGATGAGATAACATTAAAAGAATTATTAGTAGAAGCTTTGAAAAAAACAAAACCTAGAACCTATTTTAATAGTAATGTTAATCAATTAATTCCCGAAGATAAAGACAAAGGAGAAAAAATTGTAACAGATATTAAATCATTAAGCCCTGATGATGCTAAAGATTTCTTACAGAAAGCATTAGGTGCCCTAACTACACCAGCAGGACCTGGAGCACCACCAGCACCACCAGCACCACCAGCTCCACCAGGACTTA
>Ga0214921_10002686_pt1 | contig 28462 bp, 24 predicted proteins | sample LL1505_MetaG_FD_177992 | JGI IMG/M metagenome (GOLD analysis project Ga0214921, IMG submission 177992) | Freshwater microbial communities from Lake Lanier, Atlanta, Georgia, United States - LL-1505 | ecosystem: Environmental > Aquatic > Freshwater > Lake | place: USA: Georgia | collected...
GCGGGAATGTGCGCGTCAACTGGTAGCTCGAGTTTGAGTTCGGCCGGCGACTCGGGTTTCTCGCCTTTGAACTCGGCCACCGCCTCACCGATCATGCGTAGGTAAAGATCGAAGCCAACCCCGGCGATGTGGCCAGACTGTTCACCGCCCAGCAAGTTGCCCGCGCCGCGAATCTCTAGATCTTTTAGCGCAACCTGCATGCCAGAACCGAGTTCGTTGTTGGCCGCAATGGTCGAGAGCCGGTCGTGAGCGAGGTCGGTGAGTGGCTTGGATGGGTCATAGAAAAAGTAGGCGTAGGCACGTTCACGGCTTCGGCCGACGCGACCGCGAATCTGATGCAGCTGGCTTAGACCGAAGCGTTCGGCCCGGTCAACAATCAAGGTGTTGGCGTTTGGAATGTCGATACCCGTTTCGATGATCGTGGTTGAAACCAGCACGTCAAACTTGCGCTCCCAGAAATCCACCACCACCTGCTCCAAAAGGCTCTCGCTCATCTGTCCGTGCGCCACGGCAATGCGCGCTTCGGGCACCAGCTCGGCTAGGTCGGCGGCTACCTTGTCGATGGTTTCGACCCGGTTGTGCACGAAAAACACCTGTCCTTCGCGAATCAGCTCGCGCCTAATCGCTGCGGCAACCTGTTTTTCGCTGTATCCGCCGATGTAGGTGAGAATCGGATGGCGATCCTCTGGCGGAGTAGCCAGCGTAGACATTTCACGGATGCCCGTAACGGCCATCTCAAGGGTGCGTGGAATCGGGGTGGCAGACATCGAAAGGACGTCGACGTTTTGCTTCATGTCTTTGAGTTTCTCTTTGTGCTCAACTCCGAAACGCTGCTCTTCATCGATGATGATCAGGCCCAGGTTTCTAAACTTCACGTTGCTCGACAACAATCGATGCGTGCCGATCACCATGTCGACAGCCCCATTCTCGAGACCCTCGAGAGTGGCCTTAACTTCTGAAGCCGACTGAAAACGCGATAGCGACTTCACGACTACCGGAAAACCCGCATATCTCGAAAGCACGGTTTCGGTGTGTTGCCGCACCAGCAGCGTGGTCGGCACGAGCATGGCCACCTGTTTGCCATCTTGTATAGCTTTGAACGCGGCGCGAATGGCTACCTCGGTTTTGCCATAGCCAACATCGCCTGCCAGTAGGCGATCCATCGGGATCTCGCTCTCCATGTCTCGCTTCACTTCGGCAATGGTGGTGAGTTGATCGGGGGTTTCAACAAATTGGAAGGCTTCTTCGAGTTCATGCTGCCAAGGTGTGTCTGGCCCAAAGGCGTATCCGCGCGATTTCATGCGAGCCGAGTAGAGCTTGACCAGGTCAATGGCAATTTTGCGAACCGCCTTGCGTGCACGACCCTTGGTATTTGCCCAGTCGCTGCCGCCCATCTTTGACAGCACCGGGGCTTCGCCGCCAACATAACGGGTGAGAATGTCGAGTTGATCGGTTGGCACAAACAGCGTGTCACCTGGCTGGCCACGCTTAGAAGGAGCGTATTCGATGAGCAAATACTCGCGTTCGTGCTGTGCTCGACCCATACCGGTGAGGCGAGTCACCAGCTCTTTGAACCGGCCGATTCCGTGCACCTCATGAACCACATAATCGCCCTGCTTGAGCGTTAGCGGGTCGACCGCCTGGCCTCGTTTGGCGGCAAGTTTGCGAACCTGCGGGTTTACGTAGGTGGACGTGCGGCCGTAGAACTCCGATTCGCTAATAACAATCAACTTGGATGCCGGTGCGGCAAAGCCATGCCTGAGAGCGGCCTGCACGAGCCAAACAGGCCGCGAACCCTTGGCGTCGATGGTCAACTCGGGTAGCTCGTCGGTGACATTCGCTTCTAGCCCAGCAGCCCGCAAAACCTCGCTGATGCGTTCGACGGTTCCGTGCCCTTCGGCCGCCACAACCACCTGCTGTCCGTTTCGAACCTGGTCTTCGATCCACGCCAGCATGGTTGAATCTGCGGTGGTAAACGTGGGAATCTCGAGCAGTTCTAGCGAAATCTGGGCTTCGTCGTCGGCAGGAAACTGACTCACGGTCGCAAATTGACGCTCACCAAGCGATTTCACAAACGACGCAACGTCGACAAAACCCCCCGCGCTCAAGTCGATTGGAGCCTTGGCCCCCTCGATGGCAGCATCCCAGGCGGCGTGCAAAAACTCTTCGTTGGTTTCAACGAGATTTGCGGCGCGAGCAGCTGCCTTTTCAGGCTGCAGAAGTGTGACGCTGGCATCGTCGGGCAGATAGCTGGTGAACGCAACCATCGCATCGACCAAGACCGGTGCGAGCGACTCCATTCCTTCGACCGGCATGCCTTCAGCAATCTTGGCCAACATGGTTGAGAGGTTTGGAAACTCGTGTTGCATTTCTCGGGCACGGGAGGCAACCGATGGAGTGATGATGATTTCGCGGGCCGGATAGATCTCAACCGACGCCATTGCGCCCTGGCCCGACTCGAGAGTTAGGGAACGCTGGTCGGCAACCGAGAATTCACGGATCTCCTCGAGCTCATCACCAAAAAACTCAAGACGCACCGCGTGTTCGGCGGTGGTCGGAAAAATATCGACAATTCCTCCGCGGGCAGCGAACTCGCCACGTTTGGTGACCATGTCTACTCGAACGTAAGCCATCTCGACGAGTTTTAGGTTCAGTTCTGGCAGCAGGTAGTCGCCTCCAACGGCAAGCTTTAGCGGAGGGTGATCACCGAGCCCGGCAACAACGGGCTGCAGCACCGCTCTGACCGAGGCCAAAACCACAACGGGATGCTCAACCGACGCAGTGTCGCCGGCAATGTCGTGCAACCGATGCAACACCTTGAGGCGTTTTCCAACGGTTTCGGGGCTTGGGCTTAGACGTTCGTGGGGCAGGGTTTCCCAAGAGGGAAACTCGAGCAACTCCAGGTTTGGCATTAGCGCCTTTAGCGCAAGCGCGGCATCTTCGGCTTCGCGACCGGTAGCAACAACCACAAGTTGAACCCGGCCAAGACCCTTTTGTTCGCGAAGCTGATCTAACAGGGCAACGAGAGTTGGGTGAGCGCTGGAGGGAGAGAGAAGTTCGATGCGGCGGTTTTTTAGCTTCGATTGGAGCTTGGCAACCGGGTAACCGTCAGAAACGAGCGTGACAAGGCGCGAAAGGGCCCAAGGATGCTTCTGAGTATCCACCCCTCAAGTCTAAGCGCGTGCGGGGTGTGAGGGATTCGCTAGCTAGGTGAGTGAAACTGCTGCTGCGCCTTCATGAGGCCGTCGACAAGGATGGCTTCGATTGCATCCGAGCCTGTTTCGAGCGTTAGTGCAAGTTCTTTTTTCTCGGCGGTGGAGAAGTCTTTGAGCACAAAGTCGCTGGTCTCTTGCTGACCGGGAGGGCGGCCGATGCCGACGCGTACACGAATGAAGTCTTGAGTGCCCAGGGCAGAAATGATGTCTCGGAGCCCGTTGTGACCGGCATGGCCACCGCCCTGCTTGATGCGAACGTCGTGCACCGGAATATCAAGTTCGTCGTGCACCACGATGATGTGTCCTGGGGCGATATCGAAAAACTTGGCCAGACCCGCAACTGGGCCGCCGCTGGTGTTCATGAATGAAAGGGGCTTGGCCAAAATAACTTTTGGCCCGCCAACACCGAGTCGAGTCTCGGCGATAACCGAATTGGTTTTGTGCGATTTGAATCCAACGCCAACCCGCGTTGCGAGGGTGTCGAGCACCATCTGCCCAACATTGTGCCGATTGCCAGAGTAGCCGGGCCCGGGGTTACCGAGCCCGACCACTAGATAAGGCAGATTACTCAGCTGCTGCCTCAGGGGCAACTGCGGCGACATCTTCAGCCTGGCCGGCAGCGGTAGCGATTACCGATGCGACGAGCTCTTCGGCATCCATGTCAAGTACAACACCAACAGGAAGCTTGATGTCTTTGGCAAGAACGTGGTGACCGGCACCTTCCTTGTTGAGAATGACTTCAACGAACTCAGGAATGTTGTTTGCTTCGGTCAGAAGCTTCACGGTCTTGTGCTCGAGGTCGAGTGTGGTGCCGCTCAAGGTCTCTCCAACAACGTGAACAGGTACCTCAACGTGAACCTTCTCGCCCTTGACGATGGTTACTAGGTCGATGTGCTCGATCACCATGGTGACGACATCCTTGGTAGCGCTCTTTACAAGAACCGACTCGTGCTTGCCGTCGATAACGAGGTCGAGCACTGCGTTCTTGTGACGCAGCACAAGGGCTACTTCGTGAGCAGGAAGTGTGATGTGGCGTGGCTCTGAGCCGTGACCGTAGATCACTGCAGGAGTGCGGCCGGCTGCTCGAGCCTTGCGCGCTGAACCTTTGCCAAATGTGGTGCGGGTTTCGGCAACTAGGGTTGCTTCAGACATTATTCATCCAATCCAGACTCTAGGTCTGTTGTTTGCTTAGGTATCAACTCAAGCGTTGTCACGCGAGGATAAGGCCAAATGGTTGGCTTGCCCCGTCGATTACGGCTTCATCCTTGCGGAATCGGCCCTCGCCGTTGTCTTTGTAAAAGTCTAACGGGCGCGACGGCGAGCCACAAGCCAGCGCACCAGCAGTGCAACCACGAGGATGCTCACGCTGACCCAAACCGCGGGCCCGGGTACCGCCAGCAGAAGTGCCAGGCAGAGAATGAAGCCCAGAACCTGAACCACGCGACCCGGGGTGGCTTTTTGGCCGCTGGCTCTAAACGCGGCGACGTGCCCGATCGCATAGTAGAGCAGAACCGAGAACGAGCTGAAACCAACCATCCACTGCCAATAAGGGTTGGAGTAAAGCAGGATGATTGCCCCCGCGGCGATCAGCACTTCGGCTAGCCAAGGTGAACCGAAACGGTTTCTCTTAGCGAAGATTTTCGGCAGCTCTGCATCCTCTGCCATGGTTGCGGCGGTTCTTGAAACGCCGGCAAGCAGCGCGAGCATCGAGCCCAGGCTAGCGCCGGCTACCACTAATAGCGTCACCCACTCGGGGAACACCAGCTTAGCCAGCAGATTGAAGGGCCTATTTAGGTCTTGCAGGGCACCCTCGAAAGTCAGGGTCAGTGCAACGGCTACCAAAATATAGATGGCCAGAACGCCGATTAGGGTGATGGCAATGGCGCGTGGGATGTTCTTGAGTGGGTCACGAACTTCATCTCCAAGAGTTGCCACGCGGGCATATCCGGCGAAGGCAAAAAAGATAAGCGAAGCCGCTGAAAGAATTCCTGCCGGACCAGCAACAACATCGAAAACGGGATTAACGGGACTCGCCTGCGAAATCCCCACGGTTGTTGTTACCAGCAGGTAGGAGGTCGTTACGATGGCCAAAATTGCGGCTACCAGGGCGGTGCGGTTTATGCCAAGGATGTTGAGAAGCGCAAGCAAAACGATTGCACCAGCGGCGGCGGCTAAGCCTTGCTCTGGGAAAACGTAGACGCCAAACACGAAGGCGATTGCGGCAATCGAAGCGATTTTGCCAAACACAAAAGAGAAGCCTGCAATAAACGAAGAGGTGCTGTTCCACTCCACGCGGGCATATGAATAGACGCCACCCGGGCGACTGGTGCGGCGGGCCAGCTGATAAACCGAAGTGGCATTTAGAGAGGCAACCAGTGCGGCTAAAAATAGGGCCGTAAATAGCGCGGATGTTTCGCTCGCAGCAGCGCCAAAAACATTGAAGACACCCGCACCGAGCATGGATGCAAAGCCGATTGCAACTGCGCCAAACAGTCCAATTTGCTGCTTAGGAGCGCTCATTTTGGGTCGAACTAAGCGTGACCTGGGAAGAGCGAGTTGACTGAGTCGTCGTCGAACACAGCGCTGATGGCCTTTGCAATCAGGGGAGCGATCGAGAGCACTTCGAGCTTGTCGAAAGTCTTGCCTGGGCCAATCGGCAAGGTGTTGGTAACAACAACCGCATCAACGGCGTCGCCCGAGAGGCGTTCGACAGCTGGACCTGAGAAGATTGCGTGCGTGGCAGCCACGATTACTCGAGCTGCCCCGTTTTTCTTCAAAGCAGAAGCTGCAGCGACGATTGTGCCGCCGGTGTCAATCATGTCGTCGACCAAAATACAGGTGCGGCCGCTTACATCACCAACCAGTTCGTGTGCGGTCACTTGGTTTGGCACATCCGGGTCGCGACGTTTGTGAATGATAGCTAGCGGGGCTCCCAAGCGCTCAGCCCAGATGTCGGCAACGCGAACACGACCGGAGTCAGGAGAAACCACGGTCAGAGGCTCGTGACCCCACTTGGCTCCAACGTGATCGCAGAGCATCGGAAGACCCCAGAGGTGGTCTACCGGGCCATCGAAGAAGCCCTGAATCTGAGGAGTGTGAAGGTCAACCGACATCAAACGGTTTGCGCCCGCGACTTTGTACATGTCGGTAACCAGGCGAGCCGAGATGGGCTCGCGGCCCTTGTGCTTCTTGTCTTGGCGGGCGTAAGGAAAGAAGGGAGAAACAACGGTGATGCGCTTCGCCGAGGCGCGCTTTAAAGCATCGATCATGAGCAACTGCTCCATAAGCCAGTGGTTTACAGGGTCTGGATGAGCCTGAATCACAAACGCGTCGACTCCGCGAACGCTCTCTTCAAATCGAACGAAGGTCTCTCCGTTAGCAAAGTCATAGGCGGTGGTTGGCACCAGCTCGGTTCCCAGAATCTGTGCGATCTCCTGAGCCAAACCCTGGTGGGCGCGTCCGCTGAGCAGTGCGAGTCTTTTGCGACCGGTGATAGTGATTTCGCTCAAAGCGGCTCCCAGATTAGATGTTTGACTATTTACTTTTTGAAGCTTCCGCAGCCTTGGCTGCTTCCGAACCTGGACGATGCTCCAGAACCCAATCGGCTAGGTTTCGTTGCGGTGCTACGTTCATGGCCAACTCGCCTGGCTCAACATCTTTTCTTATTGCGGTTCCGGCAGCCGTATAGGCTCCATCTCCAATAGTAATGGGGGCGACGAAGACGTTATGCGAACCGGTTCGCACGTGAGATCCGATTACGGTGTGGTGCTTGTTTATGCCGTCGTAGTTGGCAAAAATGGTGCCCGCACCGATGTTTGTAGCCACACCAATTTCGGCATCCCCAACGTAGGAAAGGTGCGGAACCTTGCTCCCTGCGCCAATCTTGGCGTTCTTGGTCTCGACGAATGCGCCAATCTTGCCGTCAACGCCCAAGTCGGTGCCGAGGCGAAGGTATGCGAACGGTCCCACGGATGCCTTTTCGCCAATTTTCGAGCCGACGGCATGAGACTTAATGATGCTTGCGCCGGCACCGATCTCAACGTCAATCGCCATAACCTCAGGCCCAACCGTGGCACCCTCGCCAACGCTGGTCAGACCCTTCAAAATGGTGCTTGGCCAGATGGTTACATCCCGAGCAAGTTGAACGGTGACGTCGATCCAGGTCGAGGGCGGGTCGACGATGGTCACGCCCGCTCGCATCCAGGCCTCGCAAATTCGTGCGTTCAATTCGGCTGACACCTCGGCCAGCTGCACTCGATCGTTGATTCCGGCAACCTGCCACTGGTCTTCGACCGAGAGCGCTTGCACGGTAAGCCCCTGCTCGAGGGCTATGCCGATTACATCGGTGAGATATTTCTCGCCCTGAGCATTTGCCTGGTCGAGTTTAGAAAGAGCCGTTCGCAGCAGGGTCGAGTCGAAGACATAAACACCACCGTTTACCTCGTCTATCTCGAGTTCGGCTTCGTTGGCATCTTTGTGCTCAACAATGCGCGCGAATGTACCAACCTCGTCGCGCACAATTCGGCCATACCCGGTTGGGTCTTCGGTGTAGGTCGAGAGCACGGATGCCGCGTAGCCGCCGTCTAGGTGGGCCTCGAGTAGCGCCTCGATGGTGGCAACCTCGAGCAACGGTACGTCGCCACTGGTAACCACGATTGCCCCTTCGAAATCGGCTGGGAACTTGGCCAACGCACACTCTGCGGCGCGGCCCGTGCCTGGAACCTCATCTTGATCGGCAATTACCGAGGTTGGGTAGAAGTCTTGAATGTATGAAGCAATCTGGTCACGTTCAAAACGAACCACAGGCACGACATGAGCGGCACCCAATGAGTGAGCCGTTGAAAGAGCGTGCCCAAGAAGCGGGAGTCCGGCCAGTTCGTGCATGACCTTGGGGGTTGAAGATTTCATGCGAGTGCCTTCACCCGCGGCAAGGACAATGACTCCAAGGTGCTTCTCTGACATAGCACTCCAATCGCTTATCGCTTGCTGGCCCACCAGGACTCGAACCTAGACAAACGCCTCCAAAGGGCGTGGTGCTGCCATTACACCATGGGCCAACGTCACAGGCTTTGACACTTGCAACGCTTATAGTCTGCCAGATTTAGGCCAGCAACTCGGATGTTTCCAGCCACTCAACTTCGAGGTTTTCGCGCTTTTGGTTGAGTTTGTTTTGACGCTCAACCAACTCGGCGAGTCCCGCGTAGTCGTTTTGGTCGTGAATGGCCATTTCTTGATGCAAAAGGGTCTCTTCTTGCGAGGTTTTCTCCAGCGCGCGCTCGAGTCGGGCCAAGTTCTTCTGCGCGTCACGAAGTTGCGCTCCACCTAGTGCCGGCTTGGCCGGAGAACTTGCGCCGGAGGCAGCGCTAGCCCCGTTCTGCGGTTCGCTTGCGCTCGCGCTGGTTGGGTGGTTGTTTGAAGATGCGCTCAGACTTGCTGCTCGCAGCGCGAGATATTGGTCGACTCCCCCGGTTAGGTGTCGAAGATGCCCGTCTCCGAGAAGTGCGTATTGGTTATCGGTGACCCGTTCGAGCAGGTAGCGATCGTGGCTCACCACTATGAGGGTGCCGGGCCAGCCATCGAGTAGGTCTTCCATTGCGGCCAAAATGTCGGTGTCGAGGTCGTTGGTAGGTTCGTCAAGAATCAGCAAGTTCGGTTCACCAAAAAGAAGTCGCAAGAATTGCAACCTTCGTCGCTGCCCACCAGAAAGGTCTTCGATGGGAGTTTGCAGCTGGGCCTGGCTAAAACCAAGCTGTTCCACCAACTGCGTAACGCTTACTTCTTTTTTATTGACGCTGAAAGTTGTTCGTTCGCGAGCGATCAGTTGAAAAATGCGTTCGCCGTGGAATTCGTCGAGTTCTCGAACATCTTGACTCAAAATGGCAATCTTTACAGTTTTGCCCCGTTTGATACGACCGACTGTTGGGTGTAGTTGGCCATCGATAAGCCGCAGCAGCGTGGTTTTTCCGGCACCGTTGACGCCGACCAGTCCAACTCGGTCGCCGGGGCCAAGTCGCCAGGTTACGTCTTCGAGAATCTTGCGACCCTCAATCGAGTAGTCGATTCCTTCGACATCGATCACGTCTTTACCCAGCCTTGCGGTGGCAAGTTTCGAAAGTTCCACTCGGTCGCGGGGTTCTGGTTCGTTCGCGATGAGTTCGCTGGCGGCATCCATGCGGAATTTAGGTTTGGTGGTTCTCGCGGGAGCACCGCGCCTGAGCCACGCGAGTTCTTTGCGAAGCACGTTTTGACGACGCGACTCCGAAGCTGCCGCGCTGCGGTCACGTTCGGCTCGCTGAAGAATATAGGCCGCATAGCCGCCTTCGAACGGCTCAATCTTCCCTCCGTAAACCTCCCAGGTGAAGTTGCAAACCGCGTCTAGAAACCAGCGATCGTGGGTAACCACGACGAGCCCGCCGGTGTTTCTTGGCCAGCGTTCATTGAGGTGCTTTGCCAGCCAGGCCACTCCCTCAACGTCAAGGTGGTTGGTGGGTTCATCGAGCATGACGATCTCGAGATCTTGCACCAGGAGAGCGGCAAGCGCAACGCGACGGCGCTGACCTCCGCTGAGTTCGCTAACCTTCTGGTTCCAGTCGAGGTCGTTCAGCAAACCGCCGATTACATCGCGCACCTTGGGGTTCGAGGCCCACTGGTGTTCGGGCATCTCGCCAACCACTGCTTCGCCAACACTCAGATCGCCATCGAGAACATCGCCCTGGTCGAGTAAGCCCACTCGCAGGCTGCCGCGATAGGTTACGCGCCCGTCATCCGGCTCGATTCGCTTGGCCAACAACTTCAGCAGCGTAGATTTGCCGTCGCCGTTGCGGCCGACCACACCGATGCGGTCACCATCGTTGATGCCCATTGTGATGTTGTCGAAAACCTCTTTAGTTGGAAATGAGAGGTGGATGTTCTCGGCTCCGAGCAAATGAGCCACGGGTTAATCCTTCAGCAATTCGGCACCGCTGTTGGTGCTCGAGCAGGCAAAAACGCTGAAGTTCGCGTCGGACAGTTTCGATGCCAATTCTTGGGCGGCATCCGCGCTGCTGGCCAAAGCGGCAACGGTTGGCCCCGAGCCCGAAACAAAGGCCCGGGATGAGCCAAAGCGCTCTGCAGCAGCAATGGTGAATTCCAACTCGGGCATCAGTGCGATAGCCGCGGCTTCAAGGTCATTGTGAATCAGCTTTGCCGTCGACTCGAAGTCACCAGTGGCCAGGGCATGAATGAGCTCGGATGGCTCTGCCGGCAGCTCAATCGCCCTCGGATCTTGCCCGCGTTTCGCTCGCTGACGATCGAGTTCGGCATAGACGGCAGGAGTCTTCAGCCCGTCTTTGGACGTAATCATCACGAAGTGAAGTGGTTTTGCCAGCTCGAGCTTGCGAAGCTCTTCTCCCCTGCCCGTGCCAATGGCTGTGCCGCCGAGCAGGGCAAAGGGAACGTCGGCACCTAGTCTGACCGCGGCGGCGATGAGAGCATCCTTGGATATGTCTAGGTGAAACTTTTCGACAGCGGCAACTAAGGCGGCGGCCGCATCTGCACTGCCGCCGGCCATGCCCCCGGCCACCGGCACGTGCTTTTCGATTTGAAAGTTGAATGGGCGAACCCGCTCGATACCAGCCAATTCGGCGGCTAAGGCAACAGCCTTGACCACCAGGTTGGCCTCGTCGGTTGGCACCAGAGCCAGATGTTCGGGTTTTAGCGAACCAACCACAGAGATTGTGGAGGTTTCATCGCGCGAGGTGCTCAGTGAGACATATTCGGTTAGATCTAGAGCTTGGTAAATGCTGCTCACCGCGTGGTAACCGTCGCTGGCTAGAGCGCCAACTTCAAAGTGCAGATTAACCTTGCCGGGCGCTGTGGCTGTAACCCTGCGCATCAGACACCCAGCCGTTTCTTCAGATCTTCGATCAAAGTGAACCAAAAATCGCGCCAGTCATCGACCTGCTGCTGGTTCTTGCAGAGTTCGTGAAACACTGCGATGTCTGTGGACTCACCCGCCGAGGTGAAGGTGACCGATCCTCGAGTCATATCTCCAAAGGCAAGCGTCACTCGGTCGAGTTCTTTGCGCACCAGCATTCGGGGGCCGCGTTCGGCCGGCCACTGAGAAACATCACCGAGAATTACAAAAACTCGCGACAGAGGCACCGAAACCCTAAAGCCCAATTCGAACTCGCGCAAATCGCTGTCGCGCCCGAAACCTACCTCATTCATGGCTGCTCGCAATCGCAACAAATTCACCTATGGTCAACTGCTCGCCGCGGCTTTGGGGGCTGATTCCGGCGCGAACCAATCTCGCCTCGGCCTCGGCCGCGCTCCCAGCCCAGGTGGCCAGAGCCTGCCTCAGCGTCTTTCGACGTTGAGCAAATGCGGCGTCAATCACCGCGAAGGTTTGCTTGCGAAGGGTTTCGTCGCCGAGCGGCACCGCGTGACGCTCGAAATAGACCAGCGCTGAGTCAACATTTGGAACGGGCCAAAAGATGGTGCGCCCAACATTGCCAGCCAAATTCGCAGCGGAATACCAGGCCAACTTCGCGCTCGGAGCCCCATAAACCTTGCTGTTCGGAGCAGCGGCCAAGCGATGGGCTACCTCGGCCTGAACCAGCACCAAACCTTTTGCGATGGTTGGAAAACGTTCAAGAAAATTCAACAGCACCGGCACCGAGATGTTGTATGGCAAGTTGGCAACCAGAGCATCCGGGGCTGTTGGCAAAGATTCGAGAGTCATTGCATCGTGCGTCACCAAAGTGAAGTTGGTGCTCGGCGCCCGCTTGGAGATGGTTTCCTCGAGGGCTGCGGCCATCCGGCGATCAATCTCCACGGATGTCACGCTCTTGGCAACCTCGAGCAACCCAAGTGTGAGCGAACCTAAGCCCGGGCCGATTTCAACCACGTTCTCTGAACCGTCAAGTTTGGCGGCAACCACGATGCGCCTGATCGTGTTTGGGTCGGTGACAAAGTTTTGACCAAGCTTCTTGGTTGGCACCACATAGAGCTTCGCGGCGAGTTCGCGCACATCGGTGCCGCCTAGCAGTTCGACCATCAGAGGCCCTCGCTCCACGAACCATAGACCAGCTCGGTGTTGGCGGTCAGCTGGGCTGCCAGGTCATTAGCGTCGACGCCTCGAACATCGGCCATTTTTCTAACCGTGATGGGAATCAGGTAGGAGGCATTCGGGCGACCTCGGAAAGGTTCGGGCGTTAGAAACGGTGCGTCTGTTTCGACCAGAAGCAATTCGGCCGGGGCAAAAGCCAAGGCATCGCGCAGATGTTGATTTCGTTTGATGGTGATGTTGCCCGCAAATGACATGAACCAACCCTGATCGGCGCAGATCTTGGCAAATTCCACATCGCCCGAATAGCAGTGCATCACCACTCGGTTTGGAGCGCCAAGACGTTTGAGGGTTTCGGCAACCTCATCGTGGGCTTCACGGTCGTGAATCATCAGAGCAATGTCGTTGTCTTTGGCAATTCGAATGTGTTCTTCAAAAGAGAACTGCTGGAGCCGCAGGGAGCCATCTCCTTCGGTTCTAAAAAAGTCGAGTCCGGTTTCACCAATCGCTCGAACGCGAGGTTGGCTAGCGAGTTGCTCTATCTCGGCGATTGCCGCCTCAAGTTTTTCTTGTGATTCATAAAGCGGAGCTTCGTTGGGGTGCAGCGCAACGGCAGCCAACACCCTGGGCTCTTTGGCGGCCAAGCGTGCCGACCATTTCGAGGATTCGAGAGTCACTCCCACCTGAACCACTCCGAGGATGCCGGCTTCGTTGGCTAAATCGAGCTGCTCGGTTGGCGTTAGGGGGTTTTCACCATCGGCAAAATCGAAGTGAGTGTGATTGTCGTAAGTGCCAACCTCGAGTGGTTCTGGCAGGGGCGGGTAACGCAGGTCGCGGGTGCTGCCGTCTTCGCTGCGGTCGGTTCGCGAACGAATTGGAGCATCTTCGCTCATTACTTGCCTTCGTCGTCGGTTTCGATGCGAGGAAACAGCGAGTCTAGGTCGCCAATCTTTACACCGGCAGCCAGCTGACCCCAAACTGCCGACTCGCTCAGTGGTTGGTCGGCAAGTTCGCCGAGCGACCCCTCGGTGAGAGCCGCCCAAAGTTTCGCGGTTGACTTGGGCATCACCGGCGCGAGCGCTACGGCAAGCACGCGAAGACCTTCGAGCGTGGTGTAGAGCACGGATGCCAGGCGCTCACGCTGTGAGTCATCCTTGGCGAGCACCCAAGGCTCGGCGACGGTTATGAAGTTGTTGAGTTCATCAACCAGAGTCCACACCGATGCGATGGCATCGTGAATGGCGATCTCTTCGATTGCAGCATCGGCGTTGGCGATAGCTCTAACGGCCACCGATTGCACTTGCAGATCGGCTTCGGTGTAGTCACCGGGGGCAGGAATCACTCCGTCGAAGTAGCGATTGACCATGGCGAGAACCCTCGATGCAAGGTTTCCGAAGCCGTTGGCAAGTTCGCTCTGGTAGCGAGCCGAAAGGTCTTCCCACGAGAACGAACCATCCTGGCCAAAGGCGATTGCCTTCATGAAGTAGTAGCGGAAAGCATCCGAGCCGAAAGTGTCGGTGATCTGCGAAGGAGCGATACCGGTGAGTTTCGATTTGGACATCTTCTCGCCGCCAACCAGAAGCCAGCCGTGACCGAACACGCGCTCTGCAGGCTTGAGCCCAGCCGCCATAAGCATCGCCGGCCAAATCACCGCGTGGAAACGAAGGATGTCTTTGCCGACCACCTGAACCGATGCTGGCCAGAGGCGCTCGAAGTTGGCCTGGTCTTCGCCATAGCCGATGGCGGTGATGTAGTTGAGCAGAGCGTCGAACCACACGTAGGTGATGTGCGAGTCGTCCCAGGGAATGTCGATACCCCAGTCGAACTTTTCTTTTGAGCGCGAAATTGAGAGGTCTTCGAGGCCGCGGCGCACGAACGAGATGACTTCGTTGCGAGCCGACTCCGGCTGAATGAACTTTGGGTTTTGCTCGTAGAAGTCGAGAAGCGGCTGGGTGAATTCGCTCAGCTTGAAGAAATAGTTAGTCTCCTGCAAGCGCTCAACCGGGCGGCTGTGGATGGCGCAGACATCCTGGCCAACGTATTCGCCTTCGCCCTCGATGAGGTCGGCTTCGGTTTTGTACTCTTCGCAACCAACACAGTAGTTACCCTCGTAAGAACCTCGGTAGATAAACCCGGTGTCGTGCAGGTGTTGCAAGAACTTTTGAACGTTCTTCTCGTGGCGAGGTTCGGTGGTGCGAATGAAGTCTTGGTTGTCGATATCGATGGTGTCGAGAAGCGGAAGCCAGGAATCATGAACCAGCTGGTCGGCCCAAGCCTGCGGAGTGCTGCCGTTGCCAACCGCTGTTCGCAAAATCTTTTCACCGTGCTCGTCGGTGCCCGTTAGAAGAAACGAATCTTCGCCACGTTGCCGGTGCCAGCGCGCCAAAACATCGGCCGCAACTTCGGTGTAAGCGTGCCCAATGTGAGGGGCGTCGTTTACATAGAAGATCGGAGTCGTTACGTAGAACGACTTTTGGGTTGGCGTGCTTGGCATTGTTCTAGTTTAAGGCTCAGGCGTGGTTACTTGGCGTCGAGACAGAGTTGGTAGAGCGCTGATTTGCTCGCGCCATGATGGCTTGCAATCTCTGAAACCGCGTCTTTGAGCCTGGTGCCCGAAGCCACGAGTTTGAAAACGTCGTCAACCAGAGCCTCGATGGCAACCTTGGCCTTGCCGGCACCAGCCACAACCAGCACCATCTCCCCCTTTGGTTCGGTTTGCGCCCAGAGCACCAACTCGGCCAGAGTGCCACGTTCGGTGTGCTCGAATTTCTTGGTGAGTTCGCGAGACACCGATGCTCGACGATCAGGGCCGAAGACCTTCGCGGCTGAAATAAGGGAGTCGAGAATGCGGTGCGGTGACTCGAAAAACACCATGGTGCGCTGTTCCGCAACGAGAAGGTCAAAGCTGGTGGTGCGTTCACCGTCTTTTCTGGCAATAAACCCTTCAAAGGTGAATCGGTCGGTGGGCAGACCAGACACCGCGAGCGCTGCGAGCACCGCTGATGGGCCTGGAATTACGGTGACTTCGATGTCGCGTTCGACCGCGGCTCGAACCAAAAGAAAACCCGGATCGCTCACCGTGGGCATGCCAGCGTCGGAGACCACCAAGACATCTGATGCAACGGCGATTTCGAGCAACTGCTCGATGCGGTCGGATTCGTTGTGCTCGTGAAGGCTGAAAAGTTTGGCCTTGAGTTTTACTCCCAGCAGACCCGCAAGCTTGGTGAGGCTTCGGGTGTCTTCGGCCGCGATGAATTCGGCCGAGGCAAGGTGTTCCTTCAGGCGTGGCGAGGCATCCGAGAGGTTACCAATGGGAGTTGCCGCGAGTATGAGCACGCTCTATTGTCGCAAACTAGCATTGCCTTGTGACTGCCATTGCGAAAACCAAGTCGAACGAACGGTTCGGCCGCGCCATCGACCGCTTTGGCATTTGGTTGATTCTGCTTCTGGCGGCCGCGACGAGGCTCATCAACCTGGGCTTTCCGCACAAGCTGGTGTTCGACGAAACCTATTACGTCAAGGATGCCTGGACACTCGGCAACCTCGGTTATGAAGGTTCTTGGCCGCAAGACCCCAACTCTCACTTTGAGGCTGGCAGGGTCGACATCTTCAGTTCGAGCGCTTCCTTCGTGGTGCATCCGCCACTCGGCAAGTGGCTGATCTTCCTCGGGATGAAATTGTTTGGCCCAGATAACTCGGTGGGTTGGCGTTTCTCGGTTGCCGCTCTTGGTATCGCCTCGGTCTGGCTGATCTTCATCGTTGCCTCGAGACTCTTCGGTTCAACACGTTGGGCTTTGGTGCCGGCTTTCTTGCTGACCATCGATGGCCACGCGATCGTGTTGAGTCGCACTGCCTTGCTCGACGGCATCCTGGCCTTCTTTGTTCTGTTGGCTTTCTACTTTCTTTTGCGCGATCGAGCGCTAAGCCCACTGAGCCTCTGGCGCCGGCCTTGGTTGCTCGCCATGGCACTAACCCTTGGGCTCGCTTCGGCGGTGAAGTGGTCGGGCCTCTACTTTTTGGGCGTGTTCACCATCTATGTCTTGGTTTCTGACCTGCTGCTGCAGCGCAAAATTTCGCAGGCAATAGGACGCGAACGGTTCGACTGGGTTGGGTCTCTCGTCAAACACGGATTAGTCAAGGGTCTGCTCACGCTGCCAATCGCCGTGGCTGCTTACGTGGTTACCTGGACGGGTTGGTTTGCAACCTCGGATGGCTACTATCGGCAGGTGCAACCCGGACACACAGGCTTTGTCGACTGGTTGTCTTGGATACCGCAACCGATTCAGGCGTTCTGGTATTACCAGGTGCAAATCTATTCTTTCCACGTCAACATGACCACTCCCCACGGCTACGCCGCCAGCCCGCTCACCTGGCTTTTGCCAATCAGACCCACGGCCTTCTTCTATGAGGGTGCAAATGCAGGCAGTTCCAGCTGCGACGCCACCGAGAACTGCGTTAATGCCATCACCGCCCTCGGAAACCCCGCCATTTGGTTGCTGGCTCTGGTGGCACTGATCGCCATTTGTCTTCGCTGGGTTCGCCTACGCAACAAGGTTTCATCGCTGATTTTGCTGGGCATGGTGGCGGGTTATCTGCCTTGGCTGTTGTATCTTCAGCGCACAACATTCCAGTTTTATGCCATCGTCTTTTTGCCATGGATGCTTCTTGCGCTCACCTATTGGCTCAAACTCAGGGTTGAGAGCGCCGAGCCCGAGCGCAAGACAAACGCCAAGGCTTGGGTGGTTTCGTTCCTTGCCCTGGCTCTGGTTTTCAGCATTTTTTTCAGCAACATTTGGCTCGGCTACACGACCTCCTACTGGTATTGGCACATTCACATGTGGCTTCCATCATGGATTTAGCCGCCCGATAGGCGCAGGGTAGGCTGGGGTTATGGCCTCCTACACCGACGTTTTGCGCAGCCCCGGCGTCATTCGCATCGTTGGTTCACAGCTTCTGGCTCGCTTTCCGTTCGGAATGATGACACTGGTTTTTGTCATTCACATCCAAGGAATATCTGGCTCTTACGCTTTAGCCGGCCTTGCTGTTGGCCTCGAAACTCTCGGTGTTGCAATTTCAGGCCCGCTACTTGGCCGTTTTATGGTGCACTTTGGCGTTAGGCGCATGCTAATCGTTGCGGCAAGCATCACATCGATTGCTATGTTGGCCATTGGCCTCGCGCCAATTCCGGTGGAAGCCATGGTTGCCCTCTGCCTGGTGGTTGGTCTCAGCAGCCCGCCCGTGCAATCGGCCGTTCGAACCATCTACCCAAGCCTGGTTGCCAAGAGGTCTATGGGTACGCTTTACGCTCTAGATGCGAGCCTCCAGGAGATTATCTGGGTGGTGGGTCCGGTGGCCGCCACGCTACTGGCAGCATCAGGCAGTTCATCGCTGGGTGTGGTGGTGATGGCTGCCATTCAGATCGGTGGCGCAATCTGGTTTGCATCGAATCCCGAGATTTCACAAATAGACCTGCCCAAACCCTCTAGGCGGCTGGGCGGCGTTCTGCGTCAGAAGATTGTCAGAGCCAACGTGGTAATCGGCGGCCTTTTGGTCGGTTCTTTCTCGGGCGTAGAAGTGGGCACGGTTGCACTCTTTGATCGAGGCACCGCTGGTTTGGTGATCGCTTCGCTTTCAATTGGGTCACTAATTGGCGGCTTCGCGCTGGGGCACCGAGCTAGAACTAAATATGCTTTGACCCGCTACCTTTCTTTCGTTGCACTGGGATGTATCCTGGTCTATTTCGCACCCACGAACCCCTTCTGGTTAGCGACCACCTGGTTTATTGCCGGACTTTGCGTTGCGCCAGCGCTCGGGCTGCTCGGTGCAATCATCGGGGCGTCGGTGAAATCGCAGGATGCACCTGAAGCCTACGGCTGGGTTGGAACGGGACAAACGGCCGGCTACGCAATCGCGGCGGCCGCAACCGGATTCATCATCGACGCATTCGACCCCACCATCGCACTCGGCGTAGCAGGGGTTTGCGCGAGTCTGGCGACGCTCGTGGCTTGGTATTCGGCCCGATTCACCCCGGTGATCTCAAACCAACACACAGAGGAGGACTAATGGCCTTTTTTGCGGTCACCTACACCTACGATGCGAGCGAAGAGTCTCTAGACGCAATTCGTCCTACTCATCGCGCATATCTCGCTGCATTGCTAGACCAAGGAGTGCTTTTGGCGAGTGGTCCAATGGTGAACTCGAATGGCGCACTGCTGATTTTCAAGGGCGAGTCGGTCGAATCGATCGCCACACTTTTGAATGCCGACCCATTCGACATTGCCGGATTCATCGGTGAACGAACCATCACCGAGTGGAACCCGGTCTTTGGGCCCTGGAGCGGTAAATGACCTTTTCGCTGACACAAAACCCGCTGATTCAGCTGCACAACGGGCAGTTGATCCCCCAGCTAGGGCTGGGTGTTTACAAGGTCGAACAGGATGTGGCCACTCACGTGGTGCGCACAGCACTAGATCTGGGTTATCGCCGCGTTGACACTGCCGCGCTCTACGACAACGAGCAAGAAGTTGGCGCGGCCATTCGCGCCAGCGGTCTCAAACGTGAAGAAATCTATGTCACCACCAAGATTTGGAACGACCGCCACGGTTTCGATAACGCCCTCGAGGCAATCGACGAGTCGCTGGCCCGGCTGAACATCGACTATGTCGACATGCTTCTGATTCACTGGCCTAGCCCGAAACAAGACAAGTACATCGAAACCTGGGCAGCGCTAGAAAAGTCGCTGGAAACCGGAAGAGTGCGCGGCATTGGTGTTTCGAACTTTCACCCAGAACACCTAACCCGGCTGCTTGCCAGCGCCAGCATCGCACCGGCGATTAACCAGGTGGAGCTGCATCCCGGATTCTCACAGGCTGAGATTCGAGCATTCGATGCCGAGAACTTCATAGCCACCGAGGCTTGGTCACCGCTGGCTCGCGGCAAAATGTCTGAAGCGCCGGCAATTTTGCAGGCCGCCGAACAGCACGGCAAGACACCGGCGCAGGTCATCCTTCGCTGGCACATTCAACTCGGTAATCTTGTTATTCCGAAGTCGTCAAACCCCGATCGCCTCGCAGAGAACTTGGATGTTTTCGACTTCGAACTCACGGCAACGCAAATGCAATCGATTGATGCGCTCGAAAACGGCGAGCGTATCGGTCCTGACCCGAGAGAGTTCTAAAGATGCGAGTACTTATTTCTGGTGCCAGCGGGCTCATCGCTAGCGAGCTGAAAGTTCAACTCAAGCAGATCGGTCACGAGCCCCTTTCTTTGGTGCGACGTGAGCCTAAATCGAGTGACGAAGTTCAGTGGGACCCGCAAACCGGATTCTTGCAGCCAGGCATCATGGAAACAATCGATGCCGTGGTCAATCTCGCGGGCGCTACCACCGGGAAGATTCCGTGGACCAAGCGCTACAAGCAAGAATTGATTAGCTCGCGTTTGCTATCGACCAAAACCCTGGTTGATGCCATCAACGCGGCCAGCAAGAAGCCGTCTGTTTTGGTCAGCGGGTCGGCATCCGGGTTTTATGGCGATTGCGGCGATCAAGAACTGAGCGAAGATGCGCCAAAGGGTAAAGGTTTTTTGAGCGATCTCGCCGATGCCTGGGAGCAAGAGGCACTGCGGGCGAAGGATTCAACTCGGGTTGTGTTGCTTAGAACCACCATGGTGATGTCGCGCAAGCTTGGTGCTCTCGGAAAACTGTTGCCGCTTCTTCGCCTCGGAATCGGTGGCGCGCTGGGCAATGGTCGACAGTGGTGGGCATGGATTAGCCACGTGGATGAGGCTCGAGCCATCATTCACCTGATTGAAAACTCCCGATGCGAGGGTGCCTACAACATCACTGCACCTCAGCCGGCAACCTGTGAAGACATCACCAAAGAATTGGGTCGGCAGTTGCATCGCCCGACTGTTCTTAAGGTTCCGGCTTTCGCACTGCGACTTCTTCTCGGAGAGGCAGCAGTTGAGCTTCTACTCTGCAGCCAAAAGATGACAGCGACCAAACTGGTTGAGACCGGATTTGAGTTTGAGCACCCCGACCTCGAATCTTCGGTTCGCTACGTTCTGAGCTAAAGCCTTTAGGCCGTGCGCGAGTCTGAGGAGTCGCCGATTCGTTTGATAAAGGCGAAAGAAACCACAGCCACCAGCACCGAGAATCCACCGCCAAAGAAAAAAGGCAGGCGAAGGCCTTCCTTGGCAAGTAGGCCTCCGATGAAAGCGCCAATCGGCATGAGCCCCCAGACCAATGTTCTGCGAGTGCCATGAACTCTGCCAAAGACTTCGGTAGGAATCAGCGTGTGATAAACGCTCATCAAAAGAACGTTCCAGCCGGCAATGGCTAAGCCTCCTCCAAAAGACACCAAGATAAATACCCCGACGTTTGGCGCAAAACCCATAAGAAGCTCAAAGAAACCAGTGAAGCTAATCGAAAGAGCTAGCACCAAACCTCGACCGAAGCGCTTTGACGATTTTGGAGCAATCCAAGCGCCGAGCAGAGCTCCTAGCCCGCCGACCAATAAAACGAGACCATAGCTCGCTTTTGCAACTTGGAGGGTGTCGGTTAGATAAAGCACCATGGTTGATCCAGCTATGTTGAATCCGAATCCAATCAGTGCAGTTACGATCACCAATCTGAGAATTTTCTTATCGTTCCAAAGAAAAGAGATACCTTCTAACAGCTGAACTTTGAATCCAGGTCGATTTGGTGGCACTTCGAGCTTTGCGATGTGTTTTCTAGGAATTAGCACCAACATGACCGCTGCTACGACAAAGCCCAGTGCGTTCAATCCGAACGGCACGAATGCAGAAATAACGAAAAGCAGAGAGCCTACGGGTACGCCGATGAACTGCTGCAGAACAGTATCGCTCATCTGAAATCGCGAGTTACCGCGTTCTATTTTGTCTTTATCAAGGATGTTCGGAATGAGCGATTGAAGAGCCGTGTCATTAAAAACGTCGGCTGTGCCAATCAAGAAGGTTGCCAACAACAGCAAGTAGATATTGATCAAACCGGTAAGAATCAGAGCCGCAACCGCCATGGCTACCAAAGATCTAAAGACAGCAACTGCAACCAGAGTTCTGCGGCGGTCAACTCGGTCAACGAGAGTTCCGATTGCAATCGCAAAGAAAAGCCAAGGCAACAGGTACATCGCTCCCGAAAGTGCGATGAGAACCGTATCTTTTGTTAGTGATATAGCCAACAAAGGAGCTGCAGCTGCCATGAGGCCGTCGCCCAGCCTGGCCGAGGAGAATGCCAACCAAAGGCGATTAAAGGCTGGACCTAGGCTGGATGCATTTGGCATTGGATTCCTTTGCGACACCTAAGACTAAAACAAAGCGCCTCTCCCGAATCGGAAGAGGCGCTCGTAAAAAAAGTTACTTTCTTGGCGCTACCTTTGGAGCTGCGGTCTTGGTCGCGGCCTTAGGGGCAGCCTTTGGAGCAGCCTTTGGAGCAGCCTTTGGAGCAGCCTTTGGAGCAGCCTTTGGAGCAGCCTTCTTCACAGCTGGCTTAGCAGCAGCCTTAGGTGCAGCCTTTGCCGGAGCCTTCTTGGCGACCGGCTTCTTAGCAGCTGGCTTTTTAGCGGCAGGCTTGGTTGCGGCTGCAATCTTTTTCTCAACCACATCTGCAGCCTTGGTTACTGACTTGGCTGCGGTCTTGGTTGCGGCCTGAGTTGCCTTGCTAGCGGTCTTCAAAGCAGCGGTGGTCTTCTTCTCGACAACCTTTGCAGTGGTCGCGACCTTCTTCTCAACCTTCTTAGCGGTTGCGGCAACGGTCTTCTCTGCATCCTTGGCAGCGCGTCCAGCCTGCTTACCGGCGGTTTTGGCAACCTTTTCAGCCGCGGCACTTACCTCTGCAAAAACTTCGGCGGCTTCGGCAGCAATGTCAGCGCCGACTTCCTGGGCGGCTTTCGAAACTGCGGGTGCATTCTTGTTCCAAATCTTCTTTGCGCGATCGAACAAACTCATGGTCATCTCCTTGAAAAATGTGGGGGTTGTTATCAGTCTAGTTGCGAAGCCGATGAAAGTGGCCCGCGAGATTATCCGTTTGCGCGACGACGACGCAAAATCTCGTCGAGAGTGTCGCTTTCGAGCGTGCGTTCACTCTGCGCCGCGGCTAATTCAACAACATCGGCAAAACGCACATCGACCATTGAGCCTTCTGAACCACGGAAAATTTGTTCAGGCACGCCTTGGGCCGCCCATGTCTTGTGGGGCAAACCGGATGTTCGCTCTGGCTCAGCCACTGCACGCTGGTTATCGCTCTGCACGCCGTAGACAAACGAACGAACCTTCCGGCGGCCAAGTGATTCACTTAGCGAAGCCTTATAGGCCTTGGCTGCTGCACCACCGACGCCGATTGCTCCGGTCAAGAGCAGCGCCCCAACGCCAACACCAATCCAGGCAATCGGGAAAGAAAGCACCAGGGTCGAACTCCACACGGTTAGGCCGAGAGCAGCAAAGCTCGCGAAGGTGGAGATGCGCCTAACTAAAAGCGCTCGCCTGGTTCGATCGATGCTCTTGACATTTTCGCCGGCGCTGAGTTTGGCAACTTCTTGACGTGCCTCTTGTTTGATCTCTTCAAGCTCCTGTCGAGCCTGCTCTTTCTCGGCGCTGCGGTTGGACCATGAAGGGATGAAGAAAAGAAACCAAACCGCTCCGAGAACGACGAACATCAAGCCGCCAGACATCGAAGTAAAGTTCATACCTCAAAGATATGGGCGAATTAATTCGAATCGTGAACGTTGGCGGGCGTGTTCTTAACTAATCGACTTTGGGTGGTGCATTTTTGGCACCAGCCCTCTGAGCCAACGGTTCAAAACTCCCCCTGACACCTCTTCATGAGTGAGCGCAAAAACGTAATGGTCGCGCCAATCGCCGTTGATGTGGATGAATCGCTCCTTGAGTCCCTCATAACGGAAACCCAACTTTTCAACCACCCTTAGGCTGGCCGCATTCTCGGGGCGTATGTCAATCTCAACGCGATGAAGTTCCAGGCTGTTGAAGAGGTAGTCGCAAGCCAACGCCACTGAGGTCGGTGCCACTCCGCGCCCAGCAACCTCGGGCACAACCCAGTAGCCAATCACGGCACTTGATACGGAACCGAAGAGTATGTTGCCCACATTCAATTGCCCGACCACTTCGCCATCGACTTCGATAACAAAAGGCAGGCCGGAGAAGTCGTCCACCTGACGAATCAAGCCCCGAACCATCGAGCGAATGTCAAAACTATTTGGAGCACCGGGGTTTGTGGCTTCCCAAGGTCGAAGCCAAGCGCGATTTCCAAGAATTAAGCGCTCGAGAGCTTTCGCATCACGCATCTTCAACAGACGCAAGCGAACCTCACCGTGAGATAGAACGAAAGACATGGCCACGATGGCAAGATTAGTGCCATGACCAACGCCGAAATTGCTTCCGACAAAAAAGACTTAAGAAAACAAATTCTTGCCGCAAGAGCCGAAAGCGCTGAAGGCCACTTTTGCGAAGACCAACACGACGAGCACATAGTGCTTCACCTAGCCGATCAGGGCTACCGAAAGATTGCCGCCTATGTGGCAATGGAAGATGAGCCCTGCACCGATTTGCTGCTAGGAGTTTGCGAAGAAGTTGGCATTCAGGTTTTGGTTCCGAGAGTGGCCGGCGATGACCTTGAGTGGGTTCTCTTCGACTGGGATGACCTCGAGGAGGGCGAATTCGGAGTGCCCGAGCCAATCGGAGACGCGGAGCCACTGCAGGTTGAGGCAATGATCATCCCCGCACTCGCCGTCGACCAACACGGAAACCGCCTAGGTCGAGGCAAGGGCTACTACGACCGAGTGCTGGCCGGGTTGCCGGCATCCGTGCAGGTTATCGCCCTGGTTCACGATTCGGAATTTCTCGAAGACGTGCCAACCGAAGATTTCGACCGCCGCGTCACGCACGTGGCGACCTGCTCGGGACTTTATCCGGTTGCATAAGAGTTAAAATCGAATCAACCCTAAGTTCTGGAGAATAATGCCGACCTACTCGTATGCCTGCAAGAAATGCAATCACGCATTCGACCTGCAGCAGTCGATGTCTGACGCGGCACTCACAAAATGCCCGGAGTGCGGTGGCGAGCTAAAAAAGGTGTTTGGCAATGTTGGCGTGAGCTTTAAGGGTTCGGGTTTCTACCGCACCGATTCGGCAAAGCCAGCCAGCACCGAGAACTAACCCCAGTGAGGGGGCTTGTCGCCCTTTAGGCGAGCGTCGTTGTCATCGCTTCGATCTCCCCATGCTTCTGGAGTTTCATCGAATGCGGCACTGTCGAACAGCGGCTGAGGTCGCTTGGTCAACTGCATGCCTAGGCTCTCACCAATACGAACGGCGAGGGCCGCGGGGTCAGAAAACAGCTCAAAGGTGTGCACACGGATAACGCGCCAACCCATGGTTCTTAGTAAGGCCGGTCGCAACCTAAGTTTCTCGCTAAGACTCTCACCCGCAAGATTCCAGTCGGGCAGAATTACCGCCGACTTATTGGCGTATGCAACTACTAACGGCAGCGATCCTCTAAAGTTCAAAACAGCTCGAGCACCAAGTTTCTTCAGCCGAAGGGCTAAGTCTTCGAGCAGCGGGTCAAACTCGGTTTGGTCATCTTCATCGGCCGGGCCTTGGGATAGAACCTCTTGCAAAAGGTGCGTTGCCATCAGCGGGCTACTGCCTGCAAGGTGCTCGGCACCGATGCAACTGATGATGTCGATTCTGGTTCTCGCGCTAACCAGCATGTTGGCCAGATAACGGCGACCGAATGTTTGGGTCAAATCGCCAAGTTCGCTGGGGGCTGCGCCCGAGCCGTCAACACCAAAACCAACCGAGAAAATGATGCGATCCGCACTGCGGTGCGACAAAGCGCTGATTGGTGTGACTTCAAATTTCTCGCGACCGTGAGAATCGAACCACTCATCGAGCTCAGGTCTCGATTTGCGCAAGTTGTTGAGTGCAGACTCGATGCGATCGGCATGCAGCCGAGATGCGGTGGCAACCAGCAGAGATTCGGCCTGATTACTCTCGGCATGCTCGAGAACCAAAGTTGTCACGCGGTCGACTTCGGCATCTGGGCTTTCAACAGCACTCGTGCCCTTGGTGTTAGAGCCGATTCCGCTCGTTAGAACTTCGACTTTGAGATTGCCCTGACCCGTGAATTCGAATGCGGTTGGCACAAAATCAATGCGATTTTGATAGAACTCGCGATTGATGAGAGAACCGAGCGCTTGCCCATTTGGTCTCCAGGACTTGCGCAAGACTTCGCGAAAAAACACATCCTTGGCAACCGAAAAAATTGATTTCGGATTATCTTCGCGATGCAGTGGAGTTTCATGCCACTCAACTTCAAAGCCATCGGGAGCTGCGATGGCTTCATCACCAAACACAACGACCTGATCGACTCGGCTTAGAGCAGCGAGATTCTCGGCAACGGTCGTACCGCCAGCATCCAAGACAAAGGCAACGTCAAACCTGGAATCACGAGAAATCTGCGCGGGAAGTTCGTAGGGCGAAACCATCACTACCTGCAGGAGGCTCTTGGAAAGATTCGGAGCGACCTCGGCAATCGAACGCAACGATGCGAATCTGGTGCGAAGAGACTTCTTGAGCTCTTCGGCTTCCTGAGCATTTGCGCTCAGGAGTCCAGTCCACGTCTGGGACAAAGCTCCAGCCAAAGCCCTCGGGCCGCCCTCGACCAACTTCGCATCGGCGATTGTGAAATCTTCTTCGATGCTGTCAATTTGCTCAGCCGTGTATTGCATAACTGATGAATCGCGAGCTACTAAATATTCGAGAGCCGACTGCCACCAAGCCAAGTCAAGTTCAAGAGCTATATTTTCTCGACGCACCTTCAGTGCTGCCAAGTCTCTAGCAAGTTCGTCTAGACCCGAGTCTTTCAATTGAGCTCTGATGGCGTTGCGCTCATCGATTTGCGCCAATGGCTCCGCGTTTTGAGCCATCGAAGTGAGTTGGGAGCTCAAGTCGCGAAGGGGCAGGCGGGTTAGAAAAATACCGCTCGGGGAATCATCGAGGTGATTCTGCAGTGAACCTAAATCAGAGACAAAGGCTTGATAAGCCACCATTAAATCGGTGATTCCAGCCGGCACCTCTGGAGCAATGTCGCCAGCCGCGAACCTAGCCCAAGCCTCGCGCTGTTCCTGCACCGAAATTAGCGACTGATGAATGTCGCTCACCGGCATTCCTTTTCTAACGTACTCCTTGGCCAATTTCTTTAGCCGACGGCGATTAGAGCCAGAAATCTCGTCTTTACCGGTGCGCGGGCCAGTAGCGGCGATGAGTTCGACAAGTGGTCGATTGAACACCTCGGGAACGAAGCGACCGAGTGTTTCACGAACGCCCGTCAGCAACTGAAGTTGCTCGCCCCACTCTTGCACCGAAGTTGCGGCCTTGAACGAAACCTTGGCGGTTACATTTGCAAACTGCTGGCTCAGGTTTGCCAGTGCATCCGTGGCTAAGCGCTTGGCTAGCGCAACTGCCGCCGTGGCTTCTTGCTCGTTCTCGAACTTCGCCCTAAACCACGGGGTTTCCTTCGGAGTGAACTTGAACTCTCCGAGCTGTTCGGCTTCGTAAAGCAGCGTCAAGGCGCGGGAGCGATCGCGATGCTGAAGCAGGTGTGAGGCCGAGATTCGCGCGCTGGTTTCGGGTGCCCGGGGCACGAGGCTCAGCTTGGCCAGCGCAACAAGCGCTTCTGAAACCGTGAGTTGTATTTTTTCGTCACGCTTCCCTAGTAGTCCGAGATACTTTTCCACTTCAATCGATGCAACTTCTCGCTTGAGCCTTGCCTCAGCCAGATCGAATCCGGTGGACTTCTCGTGACGTGAAATAGCACCGATAACGTCCAACCAGGTGTGGGTTGCGCGAACCGCTAACCCACCTAATCCGAGACTCGCAAAGCGATCGGCCAATTCGTTTAGTGTTTGTCGTCGCGGCGCGACCACCAGAACCGACTTACCAGCTTGAGCGGCAGCGGCAACCGCATTCACCAAGGTCTGGGTATAACCGCATCCGGGAAGGGTTTCAACTGCGAACGATTGCCCAGCCACAACTCTTGCGACGACTCGTTGCTGAGTGGCATCGGCGTCGGCAACCAAAAAGACATTCTCTGCTTCGACCGCCGGAAGGATTCCCGAATCGGTCGCTGGCTCTACTTCTCTGTCTAGACCATCCAATTTGCGCAGAAGCGCACTTTCTTGCCGATCGACATCGCGGGTGAGCTCTATTGATTCAGAACTGAAGTTGCCAATAGCAAGAATCTTGCGGGTCTCGAGCTTGGCCCCTGCGCCGACCGCAGAGGAAATGTATTCGAGAAGGGCTAGAGGAACAAAATCTCCCTCGTGACCGAGAGTAGCTAAAACTTGGCCTTCATCTAGTCGAACGCCGTAGGCGAATTCGAGGGCATCAACCAAACCAGGGTTGACCCGCGGGCCAGCGTGAAGAGTCACTTCGAAGTCATCGGTCTTGCGAACTAAAGAAATCGGCCAAATCAATATTGGCATCGACAAGTCAAAGCCGTCATGCTCCAGATTCACCAAACCAGCCACCAACGCAAGTGCTTGAACGCCCAGTTGGTTGTCGAGGTTTTCAGCGCGCGACTTGATGCGCTTGGCTGCAGAATAGGCTCTCGAAAAGGCGAGTGGATCGCGAAAAAGGTTCGAAAGCACCGAAAGTTTGGTGGCTGAAAGCTGCGCGGTTCCGCTCGGATGTGCGCGCTCCAAGTCAATCTGACCAATGGCATTTGGCTCAAAGTTCAACAGTGGGTTGGTAAACCCAATGGCGCGAATTTCTCGCAGCCAGGCATCCCAGTTGATTTTTTGATTTACAGATTGCTCCACGCCCTAAGACTAACTTTGGCAAAGCCGCAAGACTTGGAGGCTTGCCTAGCGCAGGCGGTATATTTGGGGAGTTCGGCTCCGTAGCTCAGTGGATAGAGCAGAGGTTTCCTAAACCTTGTGTCGTAGGTTCGATTCCTATCGGGGCCACCAATTCAGGCGGCTGCAGGCATGCTCAAGAATTCATTCCACTCGGGTTCGAAGCTCTCGGCTCCTCGCACCGTCCAGGCGATTCCGTGCGGCATCCGCGGAGGGTTTGAGAGATTCCAGCCAAGCTCATGAAGGGTCTTGTCGCTCTTCGTGTTGTTGCATTTGAGGCAACACGCAACGAGATTCTCCCAAGTGTCCTTGCCACC
>Ga0214921_10002687_pt1 | contig 28454 bp, 26 predicted proteins | sample LL1505_MetaG_FD_177992 | JGI IMG/M metagenome (GOLD analysis project Ga0214921, IMG submission 177992) | Freshwater microbial communities from Lake Lanier, Atlanta, Georgia, United States - LL-1505 | ecosystem: Environmental > Aquatic > Freshwater > Lake | place: USA: Georgia | collected...
CGGACTTAAAAAGCGCATTGATTTATTAGCCAGCATGTCGCTTGAGAAACTCGACTCGATGGCTCTGAAAGACATCCACCACAAAGCCTCATGAACTCCTACGTCGCCGAGTTCGTTGGCACCGCATTACTGCTCGCGATTGTGGCGGGTAGCGGCATCATGGGCGAGACCCTCGCGAATGGCAATGCAGCCGTGGCCTTACTTGGTAATAGTATTGCAACGGGAGCTGGGCTCTATGTCTTAATCGTCCTCTTAGGGCCCATCTCAGGTGCGCATTTCAATCCTGTGGTGAGCCTGATGTTTTGGAAGCTGGGGCATCTCAATCTCAACAAGTTACTTACCTATTGGGTATGTCAGTTCAGTGGTGCGATTGCTGGTATCTGGGTAACGCACCTGATGTTTGGTCTGTCGATTTTGCAAGAATCGACCAAGGCGCGAACTGGGGTTGGTATCTGGGTAAGTGAGTTGATCTCAACGCTTGTCCTGCTCTCGGTGATTCGGATTGGGGATCAAGGGGCGAAAGATAGGGTGCCGATGTTGGTGGCGCTCACTGTCACCGCGGGCTACTGGTTCACGTCATCAACCTTCTTTGCTAATCCTGCAGTTGCTGTAGCCAGAAGTTTTACCAATACCTTTGTGGGTATTGCCCCAGCTGACGTCTTCGGATTTGTCAGCGCCGAGCTCGTTGCTGCTATTGTGATGGTGTTGCTATTTTGTAAAGCGAGTAAGGTAATCAATCAACGATAGGGCGTAATCTTATCGGCATTGAGTACATAGGCGCTGCTGCCAATCTCCGAGTAGGATCGGCCTTCGCTCAGAACACCTTCGACCCAAATGGCATCCATGGTGCGTACCTTTGAACCTTTGGGAGGCTTAACCAAAATAATTTGATTGGCTGGAGGTGGTGGCGAATGAATGCAGGCGCCAAAGTAGGGGACCAATAAAAACTCACTGCTTTGCATCCGCTCGGCATCGAGTGGCACCACATAACCCGGTATCCGAATGGCTTTACCAATATAGACCTTTGAAGGTGGTGCGGTGTCCCAGGCTTTCTTGAGGCGTGCGTACGCCTCATCGGCTTTGGGATCACCATCCATTAAGCTACCGTAGCGGCGCATGCGCGTGACCTCCAAGATCATTTTCTTGCGCCAACCCTCGGGCATCAGATCGTCCCACTCAATCTCTTTATAGGTGCTTGCCTCACCCTTGAGTGCGTGTGTGCCGAGAACGAGACCAAGGAGACCGGCACTCGATATGCGTAAGAAAGATCGTCTCATGTGGATGGCGGATTTAACTCTTCGTTGAGTGCCATTCTATAGGCTTTGATGGCAGGTATGCAGGCACACAGAAGCACCACAATCACCAGAGCCAGTAACGACATCAGATCATGGGTGGTTGGCAGTCCGATACTGGTGACCACACCCCAAGAGGTGCGGAAGTAGTCGGCCGATAAAAGGATCGCGATCTGTAATAGCAGCCAACCTAATGCAATACCAATTAGGCTAATCAAGAGTGCCTCAAATAGCACCAGACGTAATAGTTGATAGGGCTTAGCTCCAATCGCCCGAAAGATTGCCAACTCACGACGCCGGTTCTCGAGTGAGACCAATAGGGTGGCGGTAATCCCTAAGATGGTAGTAATCAATACCCCTAAAGAAATAATTAAGAGGGCATTCTCGGCCACCTCCATGGTCGACCATAAATCATCTAGGGCAACTCCTGGCATGACCCCCATAAGACCTGCGTTGGGTAAGGCATCGATCTGACGTCGAACCGAGAACACGCCACCGCGATCCTTGAGTCCCACATAGAAGGCGCTCACCTGAGAATCGGGATTGAGTTTGGCAAACTGGATACCGCCTTCCTCAATGTCATGCAGAGCATCAAAGGCATTGGTGGAAATGAACACCGCGTTATCGATGGGTGTGCCATTGGGTTTTAAGATCCCCGCAACCCGAAAGGGCGAGTTACTGTGATCTTGCTTGGGGCCAGTACCTGATCCATGGGTAATGGCAATTTGTTCACCTCGCTTCAGTTGGGTGTTCTTGGCCACGTTGGCGCCCAAAACTACTTCAAAGAGTGTGGGATCGGTCAGCGCCTTACCTTCGGATAACTCGAGATGCCGACCTTGAGCCTTAATCCGAGTAAAGAACTCAATACTCGTTCCTACAACAGGATATCCACGAAAACTATCCCCCAGTTGCACAGGAACTACCCAAGCAACGGGCTTAATGGCCATGAGGGACTTTTCATAGGAGGCGGCAATGGTGTTGGTCGCTCGACCAATATGAAACACGCTATACAAAATGAGCTCAGTAGGACTTCCTTTAGCACCCACGACTAAATCCACACCACTGATGGCATTGGAGAAACTGGTCTTGGTGTCATCACGGATCTTAAAGACCCCAAGTAGGATCGCTACCGAGATGGCTGTTGATAACACCATAATCAATAAGCCACCTTTGCGAGCTAGCGCACTGAAGAATGCGATCCGTAACCAAACCATTAGACGGCCACCTTTTGGGCCAAGGTCATGCGCTCATCAAAATGCTCACTCAAGCGCTCATCGTGACTAACCATGACTAAAGCGGTACGTTGTTCATGGGCAAGACTCAGAAACAAATCCATGAGTTGAGTTTGGTTCTTCCAATCCAACGCAGAGGTGGGTTCATCCGCAATCACAATCGAGGGACGTCCAATAAATGCTCGTGCTGCAGCAACGCGCTGCTGTTGACCGATTGAGAGTTGATGCGCTGCTTGAGTGAGGAGCTCTGCAGCAAGACCCAAGCGTTGCAATAAATGCGTGAGGGCTAAATCCAAAGAACCAAACTCTGCAATCGCAGCCTGACGACGCTCGGGATAAAGATGCGTTGGGAGCAAAATATTATCGGCCACACTCAGGTAGGGGATTAAATTAAATTGTTGAAAGATAAAACCCATCTCCTCACCACGCAAGCGATCGACCGCACTACGGCTTAAATCCTGTAGGCGTTCGCCATGAATCCAGATCTCACCACGCTTGGGTGGCATGACGCCAGCAAGTAGATTTAAGAGAGTGCTTTTGCCACACCCCGATGGCCCCGAGATAAAGAGACTCTTCCCGGGACTAATCGAGAACGATAGGTTGGTAAAAAGTGGAGGCTGCCCAGGCCAAGCAAACTCAAGATGCTTGACCTCAATTGCGAGGGAGTGGGGCGAGCTAGTCACTTAAAAGCGAACAGTGCTGGAATCGCGTTTAGCGGTTACCGATTTTTGACCCCAAGGTCCAACCGATTCCACCCGAATCTCTTTCAGACGCTTATATTCTGCGAAGAGATCAATGCTAAGTTGTTTGAGTGAAACAAGCTTGGCACAGTTCAGATCAAACTGATAATCCAGATCTGCATGCTTACCCGCTTGATCGCGCACGATAGTGCTACTAATTAATTTAGGCGAACACTCTGCATCTTTATTTGCTACAAAGTATGAACCTGGGTTCTGTAGTTTCTGGTTCATGGTGTTGATGGCATTGGTCTCGGCTTCGGTCTTAGGCGCACGCTCAAAACCAACGAGTGCTTCAAGAGGAATCTTGAGTTTGCCAATTGCCTGATTGGCATTCACGCTGATCTCTAACCGACCCTTGCCATGCTCATGGGCATGGCCATGCTTGGGTTGGGCAACTGAATGCGATGTCACTAGGATCAGGAAACTAAGGCTTAGGTAGCGAAGTGTCATGGCGAGCAATCGAGAGTATGTAGATTTAGCAATAATTATCGAGTATGGTACCTAGAAAATAGCCCCATGCATTGATTGACCTATAAAATCAATGGATTATTACGAATTTAGCTCAATACCCATGAATCTATCCAAGCGCTTTATCCATTACCTTGCCTTAGCGCTTTGCTCATTATTTTTGATTGCATGCCAATCGACCGGCAAGAATGGTAAACCCTTGACGCCTGCTGAAATTCATCAAAAGCGCCAAGCAACCATCAAAATGGCAGAGACGGGCTTAAATTTTCTATTGAAGCAAGACCCCAAGGTTCGTAAAGATATTGAGAGCGCAGCAGGTTATGCCGTATTCAGTACCACGAATGTGAACGTCATCTTGGTGGTGGTGGCACGCGGCGAGGGGGTTCTATACGACAAGCGCTATAAAGACCAACCCGTCTTCATGCGCGATATGAAAACCGGTGAGGGTCTCGGCGCTGGATACCAAGAGCAATACCAAATTATTATTTTCAAGACCCAAGATGCCATCGAACAATTTATTCTTACTACTGTTGATGGTCAGCAAATGGGTCTTGATATCGAAGCCAATTTCTCTGCTGGCTCAAGCAGCACGATCCGCTCGTTTAATCCAAATGTAACTTTCTATACCGTTGGTATTTCTGGCTATGATCTGCAAGCTAATTATGGCGGGGCTTTATACATGGTTGATCAGCAACTCAATACTCCGGTTGTATTAAAAGCCATTCAAGAACGACGTCAAAAGAAGTAATTCATCTTTCTAACGTGAGCATTCCAGCATCACTCGAGTTTGACACCATCATCGTGGGTGCTGGCAGCGCAGGCTGCCTCTTGGCAAACCGCCTCTCAGCAGACCCTAAGCACCGGGTCTTATTGCTCGAGGCAGGTGGTGAAGACGATTGGTTTTGGATCAAAATCCCTGTCGGTTATCTCTACACGATTGCTAATCCAAGAACCGATTGGTGCTTCAAAACTGAACCCGATCCTGGCTTAAATCAACGCTCGATTCATTATGCGAGAGGGCGTGTAATTGGTGGTTCCTCATCGATCAATGCCATGATCTATATGCGCGGTCAGGCGAGTGATTATGCCCGTTGGGCTGAGTTAACCGGGGATTCTAGATGGGCATGGGATGCCACCCTAAAGACCTATAAATCCCTGGAGAACTACTTCGCTGGAGCCAATACCTGGCACGGAGATCAGGGAGAGATGCGAGTCGAGCAGCCGCGGGTGCAGTGGGAGATCCTCGATGCTTGGCGCAAAGCTGCACAGGAGCAGGGTATTCCTGCCATCGAGGAGTTCAACCGCGGCGATAACGAGGGGTGTGCGTATTTTCAGATGACCCAAAAGAAGGGAGTGCGTTGGTCAATGGCCGATGCCTATCTTCATCCGATTCGCCACCGCCAGAACCTCACCATTCTGACCAAAGCGCAGGTCTTGCATCTGAATCTCATTCCCACTCAACCTCAAACTCAGAACAATCCACAGCAACAAAAGAACGCCTGGTATAGCGCTGCCTGGGAAGTAAGTGGCCTCGATCTGTTGCATGCAGGATCGCGCGTTACTGCCCATGCGAAGGACCAAGTCATTCTGTCGACTGGCTCGATCGGCTCACCTCAACTCCTACAAGTTTCTGGAATTGGGGCGCACCACCACCTCGACGCCATCGGAGTTAAAACGAAGGTGGATCTCTCAGGAGTGGGTGAGAATCTGCAAGATCATTTGCAGATCCGCACCGTGTATCAGGTGGAGAACTGTAAGACCGTCAATACCCTCTATAAAAATTGGTTTACCCGAATCGGTATGGGCTTGGAGTATGCATTCAAGAGAACGGGCCCACTAACGATGCCGCCTTCTACTTTAGGCGCATTTACCAAAAGTGACCCATCGCAACCCACGGCAAATATTGAATGGCATGTGCAGCCACTCTCATTGCCTAAATTTGGAGAACCATTACATCCCTTTAATGCGATTACACCAAGTGTGTGTAACCTACGACCCAGCTCACGCGGTTGGGTGAGGGCTAAATCGGCCGATGCCCAGATTGATCCACAAATCCAGTGTAACTATCTATCAACCCTAGAGGATTTAAAGGTTGCAGTGGATAGTCTCCGAATCACCCGTCAAATTATGGGCAGTGATGCCCTAAAGCCCTATGCCCCCAAAGAGGTATTGCCGGGTACTCAATTGCAAAGTGAGCAAGACCTAGAACACGCGGCACGCGATTTAGGAACCACAATCTTTCATCCGGTCAGTACCTGCGCCATGGGGAAGGTCGATGCTCGAGGACAAGTCGATAATCCCCATACCGTCTTGGACTCCGAGTGTCGGGTACGGGGTGTGGCACGCTTGCGAGTCATCGATGCTTCAGCGATGCCCTGCATTACATCGGGCAACACCAATGCACCGGTGATGCTGATTGCAGAGACGATTGCCAGGCAAATCCTAGTGCAGCGCTAGGTAGAGCCACCGTATTTTTTCTGGCAGGCCTCAGCTGATAACTCAGGGTGATTGCGCTTGCAACGTTCAACGCGTTGCTCAGGGGTCATGTTCTTCATATTTTGGTACATGGAGCGACACTGATCAACACTCATCTCCGGATGGCGTTGACGGCAATGATCAATCATGCGTTGTTCATTGCTGGTATCTTGCGCATAGCTTGGAGCAATCAAAATTAGCATCACTGCGCTAATGGCTGTTGTTCCATGAATGATTTGTGATCGAATCATATTTATCTCCAAATGGTCAATGGTGCATGAATCTTCAATTAGAATGATTCAACGATATCGTGAATATGATCATAAATCAATGACGCTATATAGACGCCTATTCATCGTGCTAGCATTATTTTCAGGCCCCGTGTTTGCACAAGATGCTAGCCAGTGCGGGTTTATTCAAGAAGCGAACTATCGATCCCTTTGCCGAGCCCTTGTAGAGAAGAATGCAAGCCAATGTGGATTTATCAATGACAGTGATTTGAGATCGATGTGCCGAGCGCTTGCCGGGAACGATAAAAGTCAATGCGGCTTCATTACTAATAGTGATCAACGTGCGATGTGCCGTGCTTTAACAGCCAATCGTTAATTACGAAGGATAATCAATGAACATCAATAATCTTGTTTTAATCACCGGTGCAAGTCAAGGAATAGGGCGGGCGATTGCAACCCGGGCAACCGAGGATGGCTATCGCGTGATTAATCTGGATCAAAAGGCACCCAAGACGCTTTTGAAGGATGAAGTATTTCATCCAATTGATTTAACCGATGTGAAGGCAATTGATAATCTAATACCTCAACTTCTAGCACGCCAACCCATTGTGCGCTTAGTGAACAATGCAGGAATTATTCGTCCAGCAGCATTGGAGCAGACTACGGTTGATGACTTTGATGCGGTGATGGCAATTAATTTAAGAGCTCCGATGCTTTTAACTCAACATCTTTTTCCTGGAATGCGAAAGGCCAAGTTTGGACGCATTGTTAGCATTGCCAGTCGAGCAGCCCTTGGTAAAGAAGAACGAACCGTTTATGCAGGCAGTAAAGCTGGCCTGATTGGGATGACCAAAACCTGGGCACTAGAGATGGCTCAATATGGCATTACGGTCAATGCGATTGGGCCCGGACCTATCGCTACAGAGCTCTTTACTTCCGGCAATCCTCCAGATGCTCCAAAAACAATTAAGATTTTGCAAAGTATTCCGGTTCAGCGGATGGGACAACCCGAAGATGTAGCGCATGCAGTAGCCTCACTATTGGATGATCGTGCTGGATTTATTACTGGACAAATCCATTACGTCTGCGGCGGAATGACCGTAGGTCTTAGTAACGCCCAATAGAAAACAAAAAAGGCTTACAAGCCAATTAACCTGTAAGCCTTTATGAATTTGGCTCCCCGACCTGGACTCGAACCAGGGACCTGCGGATTAACAGTCCGTCGCTCTACCGACTGAGCTATCAGGGAATAGTCGCTATTATAGCGAATAGATTCCAAGGACATCTTTTTCATGAAACTCTCCAAACCCAACCCCATCTTCATCCCTAAGGTATTAAGTATTGCGGGATCGGATAGCGGTGGTGGCGCAGGGATTCAGGCGGATCTGAAGGTGATTACTGCCTTAGGTGGTTTTGGTATGACCGCGATTACAGCGATTACAGCCCAAAATACTTTGGGTGTAACAAGAATCCAAGACATTGATCTTGATGTGATTGAGGCACAAATTGATGCAGTCGTTACTGATATTGGTGTAGATGTGGTCAAGATCGGTATGTTGGCGAGTCCCGCTATTGTAAAAACGGTAGCCGCTTCTCTAAAAAAACATGGCATTCGTAGAATCGTATTAGATCCAGTCTTGCGCGCTACTTCAGGTGCGAGTTTGGGTGGTGACGATACGGCGCGCACCATGGTGACCGAGCTCTTCCCCCTTGCGACCATCATTACACCGAACTTGCATGAGGCCTCGATCTTATTGGGACGGCCCATTGTGGCGGTTGATCAATTTAAGACGGCTGCCGAAGAACTCTTGGCCCTTGGTCCACGCGCGGTCCTGATCAAAGGGGGTCATTTAGAAGGTGAGCCGCACGAGCTGGTGGACTATTTAATCTGGCACGATCGCAAAGACGATGTGCCAGTGGTGTTTCATAAAGAGTTTAAGCATCGACGCATACCGACGGTGAACACCCATGGTACCGGCTGCTCACTCTCAAGTGCTATCGCGACCTACTTGGCCGATAAACATGATCTAAGCCACTCGGTGGCTAAAGCAATCACCTTTGTGAGTGCAGCCATTGAAGCGGGGCAGCATCTAGAAATTGGTCAAGGGCCCGGGCCGCTGTGGCATATGCACGACTTCTATCCCACTCAATTACCAGACCAACAATAGATACTTAGTTAATTTAGTTGGTTTTCATGAGCTCTTGCAAGCGTTTGACGGCTGCTTTGGGATCCTCGCTAGCCACAATCGCACGTACGACCGCCACAGAGCCGACCCCGCTTTGTGCCACCGCATGAACACTAGCTTCATCGATTCCACCAATGGCAACCAGCGAGTAGTGTTGCATGAGTTTGGCATAGGCATACAAACGACCTAAGCCTTGAGGAGCAGTAGGCATCTTCTTGAGATTGGTAGGGAACACCGCACCCATTGCAATATAGCTTGGGCAATACCGATCTGCAATGGCTAACTCGGCATAGCCATGGGTACTAATTCCCAACCGTAGTCCAGCCTCGCGAATGGTATCTATATTGGCACTGACCAAATCCTCTTGGCCTAGGTGCACTCCATAGGCGCCTGCGGCAATCGCTTCTTCCCAATGATCATTAATAAATAAGAGGGTCTTACTTCCCTTAACCGCTGCAACCGCCTCCTTTATTTGCATACGAATGCTCTTGGCATCATCCGATTTAAATCGCAACTGTGCGGTGGGAAGTTCGGCATCGACCATGCGCTTAATCCAATCGGCATCGGGGAACACTCCGTAGAGGCCTAAGCGCTTGGGGCACTCTTTAAAAGCCTTTGGATTTGAATTTCGGGAATAGGGCAACATCTCAAAATACTCTGGGCGTGAGGGCCAGAGCTTCGGATTAAAGTCGCCCACGTCTTTAATCATGCGTGACCAGGCTTTCCCTAAAACGCGTGCATCGCTTTCAATAAAGCCCATCTCAATCGCCGCAATCGTACCCGCGAGTTCGTATTGATCTTGGCTGGACTCGGTCTTAATAGTGGGCGGTGGTTGATCAGGACTAAAGCTTGGCAAAGGTAAGCACAAATCATCTTGGCCATGCGCCGCCACAATTTGTTTAGCCATCTCCCGAATATGACTCACACTACATTCCTATTCGTGATGCCAAAATGGGGTACCCACCAATGGCGTGCTCGCTTGCGCTGAATCTTGCGGTTGCATCGCTCCTGATAAAAATGCCTGCCGACCTGCATGAACTGCAGCAGCAAACGCCGAAGACATCGCTACAGGATCTTGGGCAAGTGCCACGGCAGTATTAAGTAGTACGCCATCAAAGCCCCATTCCATCACCGTGCAGGCATGCGATGGCAAGCCTAAGCCCGCATCCACTAGTAATGGAACCGACAGACGCTCACGCAATAAACGCATTGCATACGGATTGAGTGGTCCTTGACCGGTACCAATCGGCGCAGCCCACGGCATGACCGCTTGGCAACCAACATCAACCAAGCGCTGACACACAATCAAATCCTCGGTGCAATAGGGCAAGACCTTAAAGCCATCTTTGATGAGATGCTCGGCAGTCTGCACCAAACGTAAGGTATCGGGTTGCAAGGTGTAATCATCCCCAATCAGTTCTAACTTAATCCAATTGGTCTCAAACACCTCGCGTGCCATCTGTGCAGTGGTGATCACCTCTTGAGGACTATGGCAACCGGCGGTGTTTGGTAATACCGGTACTGCCATTTTCTTAAGAAGCTCCCAAAAGCCGCTGTGCGCTTCGGTTGCTGCAGAGCCCTGACGTCGCAAGCTTGCGGTAATCATGGCTGGTCGTGCACGTTGCACAGCGGTCTCCAGCACCTGAGGCGAGGGGTAGCGCGAGGTGCCAAGTAGCAAGCGACTGGCAAACGACTCGCCATACAAAATCAATGGATCGTTGAGATGGGTAGGCAAAGGAGCGGTCATGAGGCGAGTATGGATAGTTTAACCACCGGTTACCGGAGAAATAATTTCGACGGAGTCGTTATCGTGCAAAACATACTCCGCATGTTGTGATTTTGGAACGAACTGCAAATTAACTGCAACGGCATACGGCGGTTTGGCATCAAGTACCGTTAAGAGATCGCTGACCTTACTCGCAGGGGCAAGCTCACGGACCTGTTGGTTAACGATCACGCGCATCATACGAGAGACTGACTCAATGTAGCTTGCTGGATTTGCAGATCAAAACGCTTGGCAAGGGTTTGAGATTCACCACGAAGCACTTGCAATGCCGCATCCATCATCGCTGGTGCAATTAAATACCCATGGCGATAGAGCCCATTGATTTGCATGAGCCCAGGCTCCGGAATACAAATCTCGGGTAAATTATTTTTAAGCGTAGGCCGGCATTGTGTGGCAGCCTCCACAATTCGGGCTTCGGCAAAACCGGAGTGCACCGAGTAAGCCGCCGAGAGCAACTCCATGGAGGAGCGCACGCTCACCGGCGAGAGATCATCGGATTCAATCTCCGTAGCACCAATCACATACAGATCATTCTCCTTGGGAGCAATGTAGATGGGATAGCGGGGATGGATTAAACGCGTAGGACGCTTGAGCTTAACCTCCGGCGCATGTACCCGAATCACTTCCCCCCGAACCCCACGCAATGGATTGCGAGTATCGGCCCAACTGGCTTTTGCCCCTAAACCACGGCAATCAATGACCCAATCAAAGCCATGACCACGCAGCTCATTGGGCTCTATCGCACGATGCCAATGCATGGGCACCTGCGCTTTGGTTAAGAACTCAAGTAAGCCAGTCAAGAGTTGACGATTATCAAGTTGGCCCTCGCGTGGCAAAAACAGGCCTTGAGTAAACCGCTCCGCTACTGCAGGCTCAAGTTCGGTTAACGCCTTGCCATCAAGATGCCATGGGGTTGCTAGTGCAGGGTTCATGCGCACATTGCGCTCAAGATGCTCAGCAAAACGTTGCGCCTCAGGTGCATCGAGGCGATGCCACAGAACGAGGGTACCGTCTTGCTGAAAGTAAGTCTGTTGAGCTACCTGCGCGTTCAACTCCGTAATGAGTTGCTTCCAACGATCAAGGCCATAGAGACCCATCCGCACTACTGGTGCTTCCGTGATGGCTGACTCAGCCAGAGGAGCTAGCATCGAAGCAGCAACCCGCGCTGCGGAGTGCTCTGCCTCGGGCCCGCTGCGTTCAAACAGTTCAACCCGTGAACCCAATTTGGTGAGGGCATACGCCATCATCCGACCCATGAGGCCGGCACCGACGATGGCGTAAGACATACTCATCTTCGTTCTTACTGATAGATCTCGCTACCGCGTTTGCGGAACTCGATCGATTTCTCTTCCATGCCCTTGGCGGGATCGACGCCTTCTTTGAGACTTGCGGCGTAGTCACGTACATCTTGTGTGATCTTCATTGAACAGAACTTCGGACCGCACATCGAGCAGAAGTGAGCAATCTTGGCACCCTCGGCGGGGAGTGTGGCATCGTGGTACTCGCGCGCCCGCTCGGGGTCTAAACCAAGATTGAACTGATCTTCCCAGCGGAACTCAAAGCGCGCTTTGGAGAGCGCGTTATCGCGCAACTGAGCACCCGGAAAGCCCTTCGCAAGATCGGCACCATGGGCAGCAATCTTGTAGGTGATGATGCCCTCGCGCACATCTTCTTTATCGGGTAGACCCAAGTGCTCTTTGGGAGTTACGTAGCACAGCATGGCAGTGCCGTACCAACCAATCTGCGCTGCACCAACTCCACTAGTAATGTGATCGTAGCCAGGAGCGATATCAGTAATCAAGGGTCCTAAGGTGTAGAAGGGTGCTTCTAAACAATGCTTGAGCTCTTCGGTCATGTTCTCTTCAATGCGTTGCATTGGAACGTGACCCGGACCCTCAATCATGACCTGCACATCGTGCTGCCATGCTTTGGCTGTCAGTTCACCCAAGGTATGCAGTTCACCAAATTGCGCGGCGTCATTGGAGTCGGCAATGCAACCAGGACGCAAACCATCGCCTAAGCTAAAGGACACATCGTAGGCTTTCATGATCTCGCAGATCTCATCAAAGTGGGTGTAGAGGAAGTTCTCTTTGTGATGTGCTAAGCACCACTTGGCCATGATGGAGCCGCCGCGTGAGACGATGCCGGTAATGCGATCGGCAGTGAGTGGCACATAACGCAACAACACCCCAGCATGGATCGTGAAGTAATCCACGCCTTGCTCGGCTTGCTCCACCAAGGTGTCTCGGAACATTTCCCAGGTGAGGTCTTCAGCAATACCACCGGTCTTATCGAGGGCTTGATAAATAGGCACCGTACCAATGGGTACTGGCGAGTTCCGAATAATCCACTCGCGGGTCTCATGAATGTGCTTACCAGTGGAGAGATCCATGATGGTGTCTGCACCCCACCGAATCGCCCACACCATTTTCTCGACCTCTTCATTAATGGAGGAGGTCACCGCAGAGTTACCTAGATTGCCATTGATCTTGACGCGGAAGTTGCGGCCAATGATCATAGGCTCCAACTCCGGGTGATTAATGTTGGCAGGAATAATGGCGCGACCTGCGGCAATCTCCGAGCGCACAAACTCGGGCGTAATCACATCGGGGATATTGGCACCAAAGGATTTACCAGGATGCTGCTTGAGGATCTGTTGATAGCGAGGATCTTGACGAAGTTTCTCAAGACCCATGGACTCGCGCAGAGCCACGTACTCCATTTCAGGGGTAATGATGCCTTTGCGGGCGTAATGCATTTGACTCACGTTTGCACCCGACCTGGCAACCCGTGGTGCGGCAATATGTGAGAAGCGTAAATGGGCGGTGGCTGGATCGTGAGCACGGGCCTCACCGTATTCGGAAGAGGGGCCAGCGAGTTGCTCGGTATCACCACGCTCACTAATCCATTGGCTACGTAGTTTGGGCAGACCCTTTTCTAAATTGATGACGATGTCGGGATCGCTGTAGGGGCCTGAGGTGTCATACACCGGAATGGGCGGATTAGCCGATTCGGTCTCACCCGTTTTAGTCGGCAACTGTTCGATCACCCGAATCGGCGCCTTCACGTCGGGTCGTGATCCTTGCAAATAGGTTTTGGTGGAAGCCGGATAGGCAAACTTTTGCCCAAAGTCACGCTCCAAGCTTTTCAGACTTGGGATCTCTGGTTTGACCTTCTTTTGATTCTCAGTGCTAACGCTCATGTCCATCTCCTCACAATATTCATCGAGTGGACGAAACCGGGTGCCGGTTTGATGGAACTCCCCACGCCAGCATTACCTGGATCGGGTTCGAGGGTCTTTCTCAGCACCACCGCAATGGGGGCACCCCTGTTTCATCCTTGTGACCCTATTTAACCACGAATCCCCCAAGTGCATCCTTGAGCCGGATCAAGCAATACGGTTGCGGCGCAATATGAAGTCGGCTGTGACCAAGGCTGCATCGGTGGTGAACTCATCGGCCAGTATTCGTGCGGCGGCTTCTGCAAGATCCAACTGGATAAAGCCACTGACCTCGCCATCGTGATTCACAGGAATGAGGTGATTAGGAAGCTCTAGATCAAAGATAAACAGACTCTCGTGGTGGATGCCGTGCGGTGGATGAGGGCGACTAATGAGTAACTTACCCGCTGGGGTGATGCCGCTAGCAATGGGCTCAGGTATACCAGCTTCTTCCCACAGTTCCCGAATCGCGCAATGCACGACGGTCTCTGCGGCGCTAATACCGCCGGCAGCCAGATTATCAAGCTTGCCAGGATCGATTTGCTTACTCTCGCTGCGTCTTCCCACCCAAAGTTGGCCATTGGCAGCAACGCCATTGATATGCGCCGCCTGACTTTGCACCCCAAGACTACGAAACGCCGCGCGCTCAACCCGAAAATACTCATGACCATCAGCGCCATAGAATGCAAACTCTTCATTACGCCACGCTGGAATCAATCCGGCGCTACGCATGCGCATTGCCAAGATACGCAAGCTCGCGCTGAGGTGAGCAGGCGATACCGTTGCTAATGCTAGACCGCGTGCACTGACATGGAGATGCGCGATCGGTTCGCGTTGCAAACTCTCAATTACAAAGGGGGTAAATTCAGGGACGAGGTGACCGACGGTGCGATCACCCAACAGAACTGGCAAGCACGCGTGGGGCAAATGGCAACTCGCGTTTTGCAACATTTCTTCGAGGGCGGCGAGAGTGCTTACAGGGATTATTGCCATGAGTCAAGTGTAAGCCAACTCATTGACGAAGCAATCAAGCCACACGATTGATGCTCAATTATTGAGCATACTAGCTCACTCGTTTAAAAATCAGCACTTACAAATCATTTTGCAGTTTTGTCCACACGCACTGTGGATAACTTCATCACCAATGGACTGTGCATGAATGAAAAAGCGTAACAAATGTGTGACACATTGTTATTCAATCGATTTAGTGATTTTCCTAATTCAAAAATAAAAACTCATATGAATTTGGTCCCCCTGCCAGGAGTCGAACCTGGATCTATCGCTTAGGAGGCGATTGCACTATCCATTGTGCTACAGCGGGAGTGGACTACCAGCCACACAGGGCCCATGCTTGCTCAGCTAAACCAATGACAACCTCGGGGATGAAGTAAAGCGCAAAGACCAGCGCTAAAAGGATCGCACTGCTGGCATAGAGTGCAATCTTCTTCCAGGTCGGAGATGAGGTCATTGATGCGGATTGGCTCATGAATGCATTCTACCGAAAGCAGGTGGCCATCGCCACCGAATTGCTACGGCCTTAGGCGCTAGCCGGACGCTGCAGGGGCTCTTCACGGATTGGTAAATTAATCAAGCCTGCAAAGACCCCAAGGGCCATCGCAATGCCCCACACAATCTGATATGAACCCGTGAGATCATATAAGTAGCCACCGAAATACGCACCACAGAAGCTACCCAATTGATGCGAGAAGAACACCACTCCGGAGAGCATGGTGAGGTATTTGACCCCAAAGATTTGAGCAACGATCGCGTTCGTTAAAGGAATGGTTGAGAGCCACAGCACACCCATGACCGCAGCGAACACATAGGTGCTTATCGATGACAGGGGCAATAATAAAAAGATGGCAATTGCAAAAGAGCGTGAGAGATAGATCGCAGAGAGTAAAAAGCGTTTTGGATAGCGCGCACCTAAGACACCCGCGTAATACGTACCAATGACATTAAATAAACCAATTAAAGCAAGGGCAGTGGTTGCGACGCTGGCGCCATTAATTTCTGGATACTGCAAAGCCATGTCTTTGAGGTAAGGCGCAAGGTGAACCGTAATGAAGACCACCTGAAAGCCACACACAAAGTAACCCATCATTAAAAAGCGAAAGTTACGATTACCAATCGCTTCATTCAGGGCCTGACGAATCGTTTGATCACCTGCTTGATTGGGCTGAAAACCGGTTTCACGCAAGCAAAATGCAATCGGGATCATGAGTGAAGCCATTAGTCCTAAATAGATGAGTGCCTCGTTGGCGCCAAAGCTCGTAATCAAGCCTTGCTCCAGAGGCATCATCAAGAATTGCCCAAAAGAGCCTGCTGCTGCAGTGACACCCATGGCCCAGACGCGCTTCTCTGCGCTGACATTACGACCTAAGATACCGTAGACCACGCTGTAGGTCGTTGCTGCTAAACCAATACCAATTGATAGGCCACCCGCTAAATGAAATAACCAGGGATCATTGGTGAAAGCCATACCGATCAAACCTACGGCATAGAGGAATCCACCCAGAATCATGATCTTAAATGGACCATAGCGATCGGCAAGCGCACCGGCGACGGGTTGCGCAAATCCCCAAATCAAGTTCTGGAGCGCAATGGCTAATGCGAAGGTCTCACGGCCCCAACCGTTGGCAGAGGTAATGGGCATATTAAAGAGACCAAAACCATGACGGATCCCCATGGAAAGGGTGACCATCAAACTACCAAAGATCAGCACTTGGACCATCGATAAGCTTGGAGCGCGCTGGGTCATACGATGCCTCTCTGATGCAGTTCGTTAATTTGTGAGGTACTCATGCCAAGTTCGTCACGCAACACTTCGTCGGTATGCTGCCCCAATAGTGGGGGTGGCATGCGGACTTCAACCGGTGTCTTCGATAGACGCATTGGGCTAGCGACCAATTTCATGGTACCGGCCGTTGGGTGAGGTACATGCATTTCAATACCACGCGCAATCACTTGTTCGTTCTCAAACACTTCTTGTAAATTATTAATGGGCCCACAAGGCACCCCCGCTGCTTCCAAAAGAGTAATCCATTGTGCTTTGGTCTTCTCCTTCACCATCTCAACCAACAGTGGGATTAGTGCAGCGCGGTACTCAATGCGCGCTGGGTTCGTAGCAAATCGCGGATCGTCGGCTAAGGCCTCGCGGTTACCAGCTTTCACAAAGTTGCGGAACTGACTATCGTTACCCACTGCCACAATGATCCAACTGTCTGAGGTCTGAAAGGTTTGATAGGGCACGACATTGGGGTGGGCATTACCCCAGCGATGCGGTGAGACCCCGCTGCATAAATAATTACTGGAGATATTGGCAAGCATGGCGACCTGCGTATCTAAAAGAGCCATATCAATGTATTGACCCTCACCGCTACGATCGCGATGAATCACCGCGGCTAGGATGGCAGAACTGGCATACATGCCTGTAAATAAATCGACGATGGCAACCCCTGCTTTTTGAGGACCACCACCGGGTAGATGATCGGCTTCACCGGTAATGCTCATAAAGCCACCCATGCCTTGCAAGATGAAGTCATAGCCAGGGCGTTGCTGATAGGGACCGCTTTGACCAAAGCCGGTAATTGAGCAATAGATGAGATTCGGTTTAATTGCACACAAACTCAAGTAATCCAAACCGTACTTTGCTAACTGACCAACCTTGTAGTTTTCGATCACCACATCGGAGGTCTTGACCAGATCGCGCACAATCGCTTGCCCTTCGGGAGTGCTGATATCGAGAGTAATGGATTTCTTATTGCGATTAATGGAAATGTAATACGCTGATTCGGTGGTGTCCTGACCATTTGGGTCTTTGGCAAACGGTGGCCCCCAATGGCGGGTATCGTCACCTCCACCAGGGCGCTCCACCTTGATCACTTGCGCACCTAAATCGGCTAGGTTCTGAGCACACCACGGACCCGCTAAAACACGGCTTAGATCTAATACCCGAATATGACTTAATGCTCCCATCGGCTTATTTTCCCATGCTTTTGCTACCCACCTCATGGATATGACTACAATTTCTGCGCATGGCAACACGTAAACCATCCCAATACAGCGAATCCTCCATCAAGGTCTTAAAGGGCTTGGAGCCGGTGCGTCAGCGCCCGGGTATGTACACCCGTACCGATAACCCACTGCATATCATTCAAGAGGTCTTGGATAACGCCTCTGACGAAGCGCTCGGTGGTTACGGTAAAGAAGTGGTGGTGACCTTGCACACCGATGGCAGTGTGAGTGTTGAAGACGATGGCCGCGGTATTCCAGTGGGTATGCACCCGCAAGAGAAAAAACCCGTGGTGGAGATTGTGTTCACGCAATTGCATGCCGGTGGTAAGTTCGAGAAGGGTAGTGGCGGTGCGTATGCATTCTCAGGCGGCTTGCATGGTGTTGGTGTGTCGGTGACCAACGCATTGGCTAAACGTTTAGAGGTCACCGTGTGGCGTGAGCAGCAGGTCTCTAACATCACCTTTGCCGATGGCGATGTGATTGAGAAGCTCAAAACCAAAGCGGCCACCAAAAGCGACAAAGCGCATGGCACCAAAGTGCGCGTTTGGCCCAATCCAAAATACTTTGATAGCGCCACCATTCCCATGGCCGACCTCGAACGTCTCTTGCGCTCCAAGGCAGTCCTCTTGCCAGGCGTCAAAGTAACGCTCGTGCATGAGAAAAACGGTCAAAGCCAATCGTGGCTCTATACCCAAGGATTGAAAGGCTATCTCGATGAGGCCTTAGCACAAAGTGGCCATAGCGCCCCAGTGATTCCTTCGTTTGAGGGCGAGCATTACGCTAGTGGTGCTGGCGATGAAGAAGCCTTTGCTGAAGGTGAAGGCGCCGCTTGGGTGGTGAGTTGGACCGAAGAGGGTGCACCGGTACGTGAGAGTTATGTGAACCTCATTCCAACCCCTGCGGGTGGAACCCACGAGAGCGGTTTGCGCGAAGGACTATTTAATGCAGTCAAAAGTTTTGTTGAGATTCATGCTCTGCAGCCCAAAGGCGTGAAGCTCATGCCTGAGGACGTCTTTGCCAGGGCCTCATTCATATTGTCTGCCAAAGTATTGGATCCGCAGTTTCAAGGGCAGATTAAAGAACGCCTCAACTCCCGCGATGCGGTGCGCTTGGTCTCTGGCTTTGTAAAGTCAGCGCTTGAGTTATGGCTTAACCACCACGTCGATTACGGCAAAGCACTGGCAGAGCTCGTGATTAAACAAGCACAAGCGCGTACCCGCGCTGGGCAAAAGGTGGAAAAGAAAAAATCTTCGGGTGTCGCAGTATTACCTGGCAAGCTCACTGACTGTGAGAGCGAAGACATTCTCTTAAACGAGATCTTTTTGGTGGAGGGTGACTCCGCTGGCGGCTCAGCGAAGATGGGTCGCAATAAAGAGTACCAAGCTATCCTACCCTTGCGCGGTAAGGTGCTTAATACGTGGGAGACCGAGCGGGATCGGCTCTTTGCGAACAATGAGGTGCACGATATTGCAGTGGCAATTGGCGTCGATCCGCACGGACCCAATGATGAGCCTAATTTAGGTAACCTGCGCTACGGCAAGATTTGCATTCTGTCCGATGCCGATGTGGATGGCTCGCATATTCAGGTGCTTCTCTTGACCCTCTTTTATAAACACTTCCCACGCTTAGTAGAGAACGGTCATGTTTACATTGCCCGACCACCGCTGTATCGTGTTGATGCTCCCGCGCGGGGTAAGAAACCGGCACAGAAGATCTACGCTCTCGATGAGAGTGAGCTAATTGCGATTGAAGACAAGTTACGCAAAGATGGGGTGCGCGAGGGTGCGTGGCAGATCTCGCGCTTTAAAGGTTTGGGTGAGATGAGCGCCGAGCAATTGTGGGATACCACCCTCAATCCGGATACCCGACGTCTTTTACCAGTAACCTTGGGCGAGATGAGTGAGAGTGAAACCATCAAGACCATGGACATGTTGATGGGCAAGGCGGAGTCTGGTGCGCGTCGCGATTGGTTAGAAGAGCGCGGCAATGAAGTCGAAGCCGATATTTAGGACAGAGCATGGTAACTAAAAAATCCGCATCGACTAAAAATAAGAAAGCAATTCCTGAGCAAGGGGATCTTTTTACGCAAGAGCGACCCAAAGCCAATACGGCAAATCCTGAGGAGTTTTTATCCTTAGGCATCTACGCTGAGCGCGCGTACCTCGATTACGCCATCAGTGTGGTCAAAGGGCGCGCACTTCCAGAAGTTGCTGATGGCCAAAAGCCGGTGCAACGTCGCATTCTCTTTGCCATGAACGAGATGGGCTTGCGCGCTGACGCTAAGCCTGTCAAGAGTGCGCGTGTGGTTGGTGATGTCTTGGGTAAATTTCATCCGCATGGCGATCAATCCGCCTACGATGCCTTAGTGCGCTTGGCCCAGGATTTCTCCTTACGCTATCCACTCATCGATGGCCAAGGTAACTTTGGTTCACGCGATGGCGATGGGGCTGCAGCCATGCGCTACACCGAGGCGCGTTTGACCAAGATTGCGAGTCTGCTGCTTGCCGAGATTGATGAAGGCACCATTGATTTTGTGCCCAACTACGACGGCTCCTTTAAAGAACCCAAACTACTCCCAGCACGCCTACCATTCGTGTTACTCAACGGTGCCTCCGGAATTGCTGTGGGTATGGCGACCGAGATCCCATCGCATAACTTGCGCGAGGTTGCAAGCGCCGCCGTGGCGTTGATGAAGTCACCTAAAACCAGTTTGGGCGACTTACTTAAACACATCCCAGGACCTGATTTTCCGGGTGGTGGGCAAATCATTTCCCCAAGCAGTGAGATCGCTCAGATCTATGAGAGTGGGCGTGGCTCGGTCAAAGTGCGGGCGCGCTGGACGATTGAAGAGCTCGCTCGTGGCCAATGGCAAGTGGTGGTCAACGAGTTGCCACCAGCCACCTCTGCACAACGTGTCTTGCAAGAGATTGAAGAGCTCACCAATCCGAAAGTGAAGTTGGGTAAGAAGTCACTCACCACCGAGCAAAATAATCTTAAGCAAACCATATTGAACGTCTTAGATAGCGTACGTGATGAGTCAAGTCGTGAGTCCCCAGTCCGCTTAGTGTTTGAACCGAAGAGTAAGAACGTAGAACCGAGTGAGTTCATCACCTTGCTCCTTGCGCACACCTCGCTCGAGTCCAATGCCTCGATTAACTTGGTAATGATCGGCAATGACGGTCGCCCCCGTCAAAAGGGCTTAAAAGAGATATTGACCGAATGGATTGAGTTCCGAGTTGAGACCGTAACCCGACGTACTGAGCACCGCTTGGGTAAGGTCAAGGACCGGATGCATATCTTAGAAGGACGCAAGATCGTCTTTCTAAACATTGATAAGGTGATTAAGCTAATTCGGAATAGCGATGAGCCTAAGCCCGATTTGATGAAGGCCTTTAAGCTCACCGAGCGCCAAGCGGAAGACATCTTAGAGATTCGTCTTCGCCAACTTGCGCGTCTTGAGGGGATCAAGATCGAACAGGAGCTCAAAGAGCTCAAAGGGCAAAAGGCCGAACTCGATGAGTTGCTTAGTAATGAGTCAGCATTGCGTAAGCACATCATCAAAGAGATTGAGAGCGATGCGAAGGAGTTTGGTGATGCGCGTCGTACCCTCATGAAAGAAGACGAGCGCGCAGTAGCCGAAGTGAAGGTGATTGATGAGCCAGTGACCGTGATCGTATCCCAAAAGGGATGGGTGCGGGTTCGTCAGGGCCATGAGCATGATCCTCAGCAGTTCACCTTCAAAGCCGGTGATGCGCTCTATGACACCTTTGAGTGCCGCACCGTGGATCAAATGCTTGGCTTTGGTAGTGATGGTCGGGTCTATACGATTGCCGTGAGTGAGTTACCTGGTGCACGAGGGGATGGCTCACCACTGACGAGTTACGTCAATCTTGCCGCAGGCTCGCAAATGGTCGCCTACTATGCGGGTCACGCCGATGATCTGGTTCTAATCTCCACCAAAGGCGGTAATGGCTTCTTAGCCAATGTTGCTGACATGATCACTCGTAATAAAGCAGGTAAATCCTTTGTGGGTCTGGATAAGAAAACAGCCGGTGATGCACCACTAGGTGCTGCGAAGGTGAGCGAGGGCATGCGCCAAGTTGCTTGCTTATCCGAGAACGGTCGACTCTTGGTGTTTCCACTCGATGAGCTCAAGCGTCTACCAACTGGTGGTAAGGGGGTGATCTTGATGGGACTTGATGCCAAAGAACATTTGCGCTGCGCAATTACCTTTGGAGCAGCAGGGATAAGTTATAGCGGGCTAGGACGCGCTGGTAAACCCACTGATACACTGCTTGACGCTAAAACGCTGAAGGGATTTGCAGGCAATCGTGCTCGCAAAGGTCATTTAGTGGATCCTAGACTTAAAGAAGCACGACTAAAAGCAATTAATAACTAACCATGCCTTACAAAATTTTATTACTTGGGGCCTCTTATGGATCCCTATTAGCCTCTAAATTACTCTACGGCGGTCATCATATCCATTTAGTGTGTTTGCCTGAAGAAGCAGAACTCATTAATGTCGAAGGATTTAAGGTTCGTTTACCCATTCGGGGGCGAGCTGAACCGGTTTTATTGAACTCACAACAATTACCAGGCTCAGTGAGTGCCGGACCCGCAGAAACAGTTGATGTCAGTCAATATGATTTAGTAGGACTGTGTATGCAAGAGCCGCAATACCGTTTGTCTGGAGTGCGAGAGCTAATGATGGCAATTGGACAGTCTCGATTGCCATGCATGTCAATTATGAATATGCCGCCGCTCCCCTATATGAAGCGGATTGCAGGTTTAGATCATGCAGCACTTGAAGCTGCCTATACCGATGCGCGGGTATGGGATACCTTTGATCCCCAAAAGGTAACCTTAAATAGCCCCGATCCTCAAGCCATTCGACCTCCTGGAGAACCTATCAATTTTCTGCAAGTTACTCTTCCTACAAATTTTAAGTGCGCCACTTTTTTAGATCCACAAGATAATCGAATTTTGCGGCAGTTAGAAACGGATGTAGCCAATGCACGCTTTGATACTGCTGATGGCAGAATTGAGTTACCCGTAAAACTGAAAGTGCATGAGTCATTATTTGTGCCGTTGGCTAAGTGGTCGATGCTATTAGCTGGCAATTACCGGTGTGTTTTGGAAGATGGAATGCGCAATACCCAAGATGCTGTTCATGCTGATCTTGAACAGTCGCGATCGGTGTATGAGTTTGTATTTGATCTGTGCCTACGTTTAGGGGCAGCCCCTACAGATCTTGTGCCCTTTGAGAAATATGCTGCTGCGGCTAAGTCGCTGTCCCGACCCGCATCAGCAGCTCGTGCTCTGCAAAATGGTGCGCCATACATTGAGCGCGCTGACAAACTGGTCCAATTAATTGCTAAATCTAAAGGCTTAAGTCACCCAGCCATTGATGCGCAGGTCGCGTTGGTGGATCGGCGCTTGGAGGCCAATCGACAACGTTTGGTTAAATAGATTCTTGATGCATTAATGAATCTCAGGATCTGCGCTTGATCCGGCGGAGGATTTAGTTTCCAAGAAATCAAAATCACAGCCATGATTGGCTTGCATGATGTGGGCGCTATACATCTTGCCAAAGCCTCGATCAAACTTTTGTGGTGGCGCTTGCCAAGTACTTTTGCGTTTTGCCATTTCCGCATCCGAAATTAATACATTGAGTTTGCGGTCTGGCACATCCAGTTCGATCAAATCACCATCGCGCACAAAGGCGAGTGGACCACCTACATAAGACTCTGGCGCAACGTGCAAGATGCACGCGCCGTAACTAGTCCCGCTCATGCGCGCATCAGAGATGCGGACCATGTCGCGCACTCCTTGCTTGAGTAACTTTTGGGGAATGGGTAATTGCCCCCACTCGGGCATCCCAGGTGCACCCAAGGGGCCGGCATGTTGCAACACAATGACCGAGTCTTTATCAATATCGAGCTGTGGATCGTCAATGCGTGCGGCTAAATCATCGTAGTTCTTAAAAACAACGGCTTTGCCAGTGTGTTTGAGTAAGTGCGCTTCGGCCGCAGGTGGTTTAATCACAGCGCCATCGGGCGCAAGGTTACCTTTGAGAACGGCCAAACTATCCCGCGGAACAAGGGCATTATCGGGTGATCGAATCACCTCAGGTTGATAAACCTTGGCATCGGCAATCAGCTCACCGAGGGATTTACCGTCAACGGTGCGTTGCTGCAGATCTAAAAAGGGCGAGAGTTGCTTGAGGAGGGCACGTAAGCCACCGGCGTAATAAAAATCTTCCATTAAATACTGACCTGCGGGCCGTAAATTTGCCAAGACAGGAACACGTCTTGCCAGCGTATCAATGTGATCAAGCGTGAGCGGAAATCCGGCACGTCGTGAGACGGCAATCATATGAACTACGGCATTCGTGGAACCAGCAAGGGCTAAGACCGTAGTCATTGCGTTATCAAAGGATGCTTTGGTGAGAATATCCGAGGGCTTGAGATCTTCCCAGGCCATCTCCACAATCCGTCGTCCTGTGAGGCTTGCCATTTGTGCATGGCGTGCATCGCTCGCCGGAATCGAGGCAAACCCGGACAAGCACAAACCCAACGCTTCAGCTGCGCTCGTCATAGTGGAGGCAGTTCCCATGGTCATGCAATGCCCTGGGGAGCGTGCAATGCCGTTCTCGATGTTTTGCCAATCACTCTCCGTAATATTGCCGGCGCGTAACTCAGCCCAGTATTTCCAGACATCGCTACCGCTTCCTAAATATTGACCTTGATAGTCACCCCGTAGCATCGGACCTGCGGGTAAAAAAATGGTGGGCAAGTTCATGCTAATGGCGCCCATCAGTAAAGCAGGAGTCGTTTTATCGCAACCGCCCATCAACACACATGCATCGGCAGGGTAGGAGCGTAATAATTCTTCGGTTTCCATCGCCAACAGATTGCGGTAGAGCATGGTGGTGGGTTTTTGAAATGGCTCCGATAACGTAATCGCTGGCATTTCAACTGGAAAGCCACCTGCTTGCCAAATGCCGCGTTTTACTTCTTCAGCACGTTGTCGAAAATGCGCATGGCAGGGATTAATATCGCTCCAAGTATTAATGATCGCAATGACGGGCTTGCCTGCATAATCTGCGCGGGTGTACCCCATTTGAGCTGTCCGTGAGCGATGACCAAAGCTACGTAAGTCCTTCACACCATACCAACGGTGACTGCGTAATTCTTCTGGCTTTTTTAACTTGCGAGCAGACATGGGTTCCTGTCATTCATTGATGAATTGATTGATTTAATATACACGAGAACCTTAAGCTACTATTTAGCCAAGAGACACTTATTCATGCCCACCCTAGCCCAAGACGTTATCGAACAGCAGATTGCAAATATCGTGCGGGCAATGGGTAGCAGTGCGAGCGAAGCGCAGACCGTTGCCCATAACTTAGTGCTCTCTAATTTAAAGGGACATGACTCGCATGGGGTGGGGATGATCCCGCGTTATGTTGAAGCCTTTATCGAGGGATCTCTCAAACTGAATCAAAGTGTCAAGGTCAATAGTGACCTGGGCTCGTTACTGGTATTGGATGCCCAACAAGGATATGGGCAAGTGGCTGGAGAGAAAGCCATGCGCATGGGGATCGAGCGCGCAGAACGGCATGGTAGTTGCATCGTATCTTTAGCGAATGCGCATCATCTTGGTCGGATTGGTCATTTTGCTGAGATTGCTGCTCTTCATGGTTTGGTCTCGATTCATCTGGTGAACGTCTTGTCCTCGCCTGTGGTGGCAGTGTGGGGTGGTGCGGATGGACGACATGGTACCAATCCATTTTGCGTAGGTGTGCCTCTCAAACAGCAAACACCATTTATCTTGGACTTTGCTACCAGTCGAGCTGCTCAAGGAAAAATGCGCGTTGCGCATAACCAAGGCAAAAAAATTCAAGAGGGATTTTTATTAGACCCTCAAGGCCGACCCACGCAAGATCCTAGTGTGGTTGTTAAACCAAATGCCGACGGCAAGATGGGTGCGTTAATGCCGTTCGGTGAACACAAAGGTTCTGGCTTAGCCATTGCTTGCGAGCTCATTGGTGGAGCACTGACCGGGAGTGGTACTTGGAAACCCAGGCCAATAAAGAGCCGGGCGATTTGGAATGGGATGTTGAGTATCTTGATTAATCCCCAGCAGACCACTACCCAAGAGCAATTCGATGCAGAGGTAGCATCCTTTATGCAGTGGGTTAAAGAAAGTCCCAAGGCCAATGAGGACCCAGTACAAATTGCAGGTGAACCTGAGCAACAGAAGATGCAGATGAGAATGCAACAGGGCATTACGATTGATGAGCAGACCTGGGGTGATATTGTGGAAGCTGCAAAGCGATTTGGAGTATCACTGTAGTCATCCACCGTGAGGAATGAATGGTTAATCTAGAACTTTGTTTCAAAACCGCCTGCGAGCAAGCACAACTCATTCGCAATAAAAAAATCAGTGTGACGCAATTAATCACTGCGCACTTGGATCAAATCGAGCGCCTCAATCCCACCCTCAATGCCATCGTTACATTAACGGCCGAAAGTGCTTTGGAAGAAGCTCAGGCGGCGGATGCGGCACTCGCCAAGCAAGCTCCACTCGGTGCTTTGCATGGCTTACCTGTTGCACACAAGGATTTATTTTTAACCAAGGGAGTACGCACCACCTTTGGATCGCCTATCTATCAGGATTTCATTCCCGAGTACGATTCATTACCCGTTGAGCGACTTAAAAAAGCAGGGGCGATTAGTCTTGGCAAAACCAATACACCCGAGTTTGGGGCTGGCAGTCAGACCTTTAACAGCCTTTTTGGCACCACCCCTAACCCCTATGACTTAACTAAGACCTGCGGTGGCTCATCTGGTGGAGGGGCAGTTGCTTTAGCAACGGGGATGGTCGCCTTGGCCGATGGCACGGATCTCGGGGGTTCGCTACGCAACCCCGCTAATTTTTGCAATCTTGTTGGGATTCGTCCATCGGTTGGTCGCGTGCCCAATTGGCCAGATCAGCTGGGTTGGTACACCATGAGTGTGGCAGGTCCCATGGCGCGCACAGTGCAAGATCTTGCACTGGCCATGTCGGTGATGTCAGGGCCTGATGATCGTTCACCGATTGCGTTAGATACACCGGGTTCCATCTTTAATGCTCCTTTGGGTCGTCAGTTCAAGGGTACTAAAGTGGCGTACAGCGAAGATCTAGGGGGCTTACCGGTTGAACCCGAAGTGCGGCAGGTCATGCGAGCCGCGCGCAATGTTTTTGAGCAACTCGGTTGCGAAGTGATCGACGACAGTATTGATCTTGCAGAGGCCGGTGAGATCTTTATGCTCTGGCGCGCTTGGCGCACCGAGTTACGCATTAGTCCCTTAATGAAAGAGCATCGGCATCAACTCAAAGACACCGTGATCTGGAATGCTGAACAGGGTCTTGACTTAACCGGTCCCCAACTGGCGCGTGCCGAGGCCAAGCGCACTGAGATTTATCACCGCATGCGGGCCTTTATGCAGCGCTATCAATTTTTTATTCTGCCCGTGAATCAAGTCGTACCATTCTCGGTCGACCTGGATTACCCGCGCGAGATTGCGGGGGTGAAGATGGAAACCTATATTGATTGGCAGAAAACCGCCTACTTTATTAGTGCGATGGGTAATCCAGCGATTTCAGTGCCTGCAGGATTTACCGATTCGGGTTTACCAGTAGGCATACAGATTGTTGGAGGCCACCGTCAGGACTTTGAGGTATTGCAGATGGCGTACGCTTTTGAGCAAGCCACCCGTTTTGGGGAGCGCCGACCCCCGATTTGCCTCAATTGATTTAATACCAAATTTATGTAGTAATGTTTCAATTACAAAATCAAAATGATCCTAAAACATAAGGAGACAACGATGCAACTAAAGCAACTATTACTGGGATTGTGTGTATTACTCGGGATGACAACTGGGGCATGGGCACAAAAATATCCTGATCGACCCATTAAGTGGATCGTGCCCTATCCACCTGCTGGAACTACCGATGTGTTAGCACGCATTGTGGCGCAGCCCTTAAGTGAAGTGCTTGGTCAGCAAGTCATTGTGGAGAACCGACCGGGTGGTGGGAACAACATAGGAACTGAAGCAGTCATCAAGGCAGCGCCTGATGGCTACACGATGCTCTTGGTCAATCCAGCCAATGGCATTAATGCGACTTTGTATAAAAACCTGCCATTCAATTTCATTCGGGATATTGCCCCGGTGGCTGGATTAGTGCGTACCCCTAACGTCATGGTGGTGCCACCCAGTTTTCCTGCAAACAATGTGGCGGAGTTCTTAGCGTATTGCAAGAACAATGTGAGCAAAATCAATATGGCGTCTTCGGGAAGCGGTACTTCGGTGCACATGTCGGGTGAGCTATTTAAATCCATGACCAGTTGCAATATGCTGCATGTCCCTTACAAGGGTGCCGGCCCAGCGCTGGTTGATTTGATGGGTAATCAAGTGCAAGTGCTCTTTGATAACTTGCCGTCTTCAGCCGGTCACATCAAGTCCGGAAAGTTAAAGGCGCTTGCAGTGACCTCGGCCAATCGTGAGCCCTCTTTACCCAATGTGCCAACTGTTGGAGAAACCGTGCCTGGCTATGAGGCGACAGCGTGGTTTGGAGTCGGGATGCCTAAGGGTACGCCTCGCGACATTATTAATCGTATGAATGCGGCTATTAATAAAGTCATGAGTGAGCCCAAAGTTCGTGAGCGCTTAGCTGAATTGGGTGGCGTTCCAATCACTGGAACACCCGATGACTTTGGCAAGATCATTCAGGCCGAGACCGACAAGTGGGCCAAGGTGGTG
>Ga0214921_10002688_pt1 | contig 28440 bp, 25 predicted proteins | sample LL1505_MetaG_FD_177992 | JGI IMG/M metagenome (GOLD analysis project Ga0214921, IMG submission 177992) | Freshwater microbial communities from Lake Lanier, Atlanta, Georgia, United States - LL-1505 | ecosystem: Environmental > Aquatic > Freshwater > Lake | place: USA: Georgia | collected...
TCCCGCTCTTCTTCACCATCTCAGTCACTGCCGGTGAATCAAACTTCGGTATATATCCCACCTGCGTACCCTCAACAACAACCTTCACTGCATTCGGATCAAACGGATTAGTCGGCTCTAACTCAAGAACTGCAGTCGAGTAAATCTCCCCACTCTCAAATGCATTATGAGCCCTTATCAACGCAGTCAGATGATCTCTCTGGTAGCTCTCACCAACTACGTCGTAGTTGTAATCAACTCCATCTGGTGCATCGGTATTTGAGGCACTCACAACTGGAACTTCAGGTCCGTGAATTGATTCCGATGCTTTGCGGATGAAGTCAGGACGGTCAGAAGAGGTCCGAGATTTAGGTTCTCTACTAATTACCCACAATACAAAGATTGCGAGAGGTAGGAGGAGCAGGAGGTAGGAGTTCATGTTGCGAGCCTAAGGGTCAAATGCGACAAACTCTGGGAAAGGTCAGCTACTCAGAGTAACTTTGCTCCATGCCTTCAAACGTAGAGTCAGAAATCTCTCGCCGCTTCGATGCTTGGCACCAACTGCAGAGCTCGCCCAATTGGCCGATTCTCACGGCTGCAGAAGTTCGAGATCTTGGGCTTTACGGAGGTGCTTCAGGAGTCTGGGTTGATAAAGAAAGAACTTCAGGTTTGATTGAACATGGTGTTGCAGTTGGATTACTGCACACGGGAAAACATTATGACGACGATGTAGATGAGACTGGAATTCTCTACCACTACCCAACCACAGAGCGCCCACCATCTAGAGACGCAAATGAAATTCAAGCCATGAAGAATGCCAAGCAATTTGGAATTCCGATTTTCGTTATAGAAAACTTCCATGGTGGGAAAAAGGTAAACCTTGCTTGGATGAATGACTTTGATGACAATCTGAGAATCTGCGTACTGACTTTTCACGGGGTTTTGCCAGAGCATAACCAATTCCATATTTCTGACGATTCTAAAGATGGAGTCAAGCTCTTTGGAGAAAAAAGGACCAAGAAAGTTGAAATTGAAAAAGCTGAACGAGATCCACTTTTCAAATTCAATATCCTCAAAAGATTCCACGGAAAATGTCTAATAACAGGACTTGACGTTACTGAGATGCTTGATGCCGCACACATTATTCCAGTTGCAAGCGGTGGAACCGAGCACCCTGAAAATGGACTTCTTCTCTCAGCAAGTGTTCATAGAGCTCTTGATGCCGGACTCTGGGCGATAAACCCAAATTCCATGAAAATTGAGACAAAAAATCCAGGACCTGATTCCAAGAGAATGAAGTTAGAAAATATTGACCTTGCTTCTATGACGAAGCTTCTAAATATTGAAGCATTAGCATTCAGGTATGAAAAGCTATTTCTTCTCAATAAAAAGTAGTGATCTTGAAAGATAGGTTATAAATTCACAAAGCATCATGTAGATTCAAACCGAGAATGAAACCTTGATCAAAAGAGCAAGGGAAAACGTTGCTGGTTAACCCAAAAGCTCCCATGCTTCCAAGTACTTATCCATCCAACCAGTTTTTATCTTCTTAAAGCTAAATGCTCTCCAGCTGCTCCCACCAAGGTTTTATCTTTGAGATTCCGATTCATTGCAAATCTCGCAAGCGCTCAAAACGATCCCAAATAGTCTCGCCTTCATACTCCCAGTAAGCGGCGCCGTGCGCGGACTTCCAGTTGTAACCCAGCTGCCGCAAACCCTGCAACGCGGCTGCCGACAAGGACATAGATTCTCCGTTATAACTGACACTTCTCTCGCCATCTACGGTTGCTGTGATGTTTGAATCTTTAGTCAAATGCAACGTTGAGCCGATACGTATTTGATATTGAGTGAAAGTTGGGAGAACGCGCCGATTAGTTTCACGAATAATTCCCCGTTCGGCATCTTCAGGAAATTCATCGATGATCTCTTCCCTTGGAGTGACATCTTCCAAAGCAGCTAGTTCAAGAGCGGCCTGGGCGCGATGAGGACTCAACCAAAAGAATTCTCTCTTATCTCGAACTCTATGATCCCCGAATGCGTCATGAAGTTTACGTTCTACCTTCACGCAATCCTCAACTCTTGCAGCGTAATAGCAGGTAAATGGAAGCGGAATGCCCGCAGGAGAATTAAGCTCTGAAATACGTTGTTTAACGGAAGTATTCGTGCGACCGATTTTAATCAGCCCTGGCATTGCCTCATTGATCAGGATATATACGTAGCTCATTGGTTGCTCGATTCATTTCGATCTCCATGCCATTGCGGCCCTGGGAGTACTACATATTCATCTTTATCCAAATCACTAGCTTGCTTGACCATCTTGTAATCGACCCCTATCGCTTTGAAATGCTCGCCTCCGAAGACAACCTTCCAGACTTCCGATTCTCTAAACAGTTCATCCAGGTTTGTCGTACCCTTAGTCTCTCGCACCAGGTAGACCGATTTCTCGTTCTCTTGATTCCGTCGAACAATCGCCCAATCGGGGTTGTACCCGCCTACAGGAGTGTCAATCTTGAACCAGCCTGGAAGTTTTATAAACAGATCTACATCCTCTCTGGCTTCCAGTCCTTTTGTGAATTGTCGTTCAATCTCTGAATCTACTGAAACATATTCATAGATACTTTTTGAAACTTTTTCAAGAGAATTTTCATAGGCGTTGGCGATTCTGGTTGAGAAGAATTCCATGCTCCACATTGCATCAGCTGTACCAGAATTAATTGGCTCATATTGGATGCCATCATGATCCTTGAGAGTCGCAGCCAATGCGCCAAAAAGAGAAGACTTGACCTGGGCAACAAACTGCACTGGATTTTTGCGTGCCTCGTCTATTCGTCCACTTTCTGATATCACGCGCGAAATTGTTGATCGCGACAAAGGCGTGACCGACATTAACTCTCCTAAAACATCCGGAAACTTGATGTCTACATTCAAAGATTTTGCCGCTTTAACGCTGACGTGACTCTCAACAATTCCTTTCTCGGTTGATATTTCTCCTATAGAATGCTTCGAAACATTAAACTTAAGTTCCACAATCGGATCACAATTCTTCAAGCGGCGAACTGCTTCACTCACAAATGCTTCAGTGGTGAAGTCAAGACTGTAGCGCGTACGCGGAGAAATTCGGTCCCAGAGTTCTTTAAATCCGGGAATCTTCCAAAATTCTTCCTTGGGGAGCAAATCCAAACGATCTCGCTTGTTTCTAACAATATTCTCAAACTCGATCCCATTCTCTTCCTTGAACTCTTTCTGCAGGGATGCAGCAAATTCTTCAAAGCTCTCAGTAGCCACGATGGTCAAGTGGTTGACTTCTTCGACTCTACAACGCTCACCGTTGGCCATTACCGGGAGCCGTAACCCACGACCAATTTGCTGCCTGCGTCGAACGTCGGACTGCGAATCCTGAAGATTACAGATGGTGAAAACGTTGGGGTTGTCCCAGCCTTCAGAAAGTGCTGAATGGGAGAAAACAAAACGGACTGGTATATCGAATGACAATAACTTTTGTTTACTGCGCATAATCAGGTCGTATGCTTCTTCGTCTTCTTTGTTTCCCTTACCTTCTTTAGAATCCTTCAATCCTTGCTTCGTAGACGCAAAGTACCCATTGTGTGCGAGTTTTGCCGAAGGCATCTCCAAATTTCGATACTTTCTGTTCTTTGAGATGCTCTCGTACTCTTCCTCAAACCAAACTCGAAACTTAGAATCTTCGTTTGAGTAATTTGCCACGCGATCGATGAAGAACAAAGTCAGGGGTTTAGTAGGGTAGATTTCCCCTAAATCTGACTTTTGTTTCAAAAGTAACTCAGTATCAAAGTGATCTTGAATTGTCGATCGAATTTGAGCCCTCTGCCACAAATCCTTGTCAACACCCGTGTTGGAACCAACTCTGAGGATTCTTCCATTTGAAAATTGGATTTTAGCCGGCTCATAATCCGTCTCAGCATAAATGTCTTCGACAACCCAACCCTCATAAATCTGAGAACCGCTGAGTGTGTGCAAATCAGAATTTCGCGTTACAGGGAACTGCTTTAGCGAGCCATTCTTCGATAGTCCTAAAGTAGCCGTCACCGAGCCCGCCGATGAAGTTATCTTCCGAACTTCTATATAGGGAACGTTCAGATTCAAGTCTGCTTTCATAGAAAGTACATCAATACGTTTGACCAAGCGCAGCTCATAAGCATCAAGTGGAGATAATCGATAAATCAGGTGATGCAACTCTTTATGTGTCGCCGAGTATCTTAGGCGTAGCAGTGGATTCAATTCCCTAATTGAATCCTTCGCCAATTCAGATGACAACTTTTGTGGTTCATCAATGATTATGACAGGTTTCACGGCCTTGATAAAATCTATGGGAGCTTTACCTCCGAGGGCATCCACTTTTTTATGGATTATGTTGTCATCCTTATTAAATGCTGCGATGTTAATAATTAGAATTTGCAAATGTGATGAAGTGGCAAACTGTCGAAGTCGATTTACATTCTTTGAATCGTATACATAGCTGTCGTACTGAATTCCAGAATACATTTCCTTGAAGTGCTCACGTGTTAACTCTAAAGTTGAGATTACTCCCTCTCTAATTGCTATTGTGGGTACAACAATCACGAATTTACTTATCCCATATTTCAAATAGAGTTCGATTGCGGTCCTGATATAAACATATGTTTTACCAGTTCCCGTTTCCATCTCTATCGAAAAATCAATAGGCCATTCTTCCGGTTTGACTTTTGCTATCAAGTCAGAAGGGATTACATCACCAACTTCCCCGGTAGATTTGACTCTCTTTCTGCGCTGAACCTTGTTCAGGTTCGAAACTAGCTGCTCGCGGCTGATATCCAACCGATTGGAGAATAGAAGTTGCTCAAATAGGACAGACTCAGAGCCCTCGTCTACGACTGCAACTGTGCCCTCATTCGCCCCCACGAAGAGATCAACAACCGAGGCGATGGCTTCCTCCTGAAATGCTTGATTCGAGTCGAACTTAATTTCAACGGACATCTATACGGTTTTCATCGTGATATTTGCCTTTTTACAAGCAAAGTACGTGTTGGCTTTTAAAGCATCTCTACCCTCAAATCCATCCTCGAGAAAAACAATCGTATGAATTTCTCCAATTTCCAATATCTCTTTAACTGATTCTTCATCTAGTTCAAGACCAACAACAATGGCTACGTTGTCAGCGACGATGAGCTTCAAAGAACGAATCGCTTGACGTTTCCATGGGGCATCAAGCTTCACTCCATTCTTTAAAAGAATTTCAGCAGCAATATCGTCAACATTCAATTCTGAAGCCAGAGTTTTTGAAAAGAGCTGGTTTTGTTCTTCATTCGTTTTCAGATCATGCTGAATGAAATTAGAAGGTGCCAGGGTTAAGCATCTGAATCCAGAAGCATCTGAACCTGGAATAAGCTCAAACACTTTTCTGAGCCGCCTCCGAGTAATTTCAGACACAGACATAATTCCTGATTTGAAAGCAAGTGATTTTTCATTTGTTGGCTCAGGTATATTCACGAGCAAAAATCGGCGATTTCCATTGTCTTTGGCGTTTTGCAACAAAACTGAGTGCCCGAGAGTTCCTGATCCGGCGAAGAAATCTAGAATAATTCCATTCTTGTCTGAAGCAAATTCCACTATTTCTTGAAGAACAATCTCATCCTTTGGAAAGTCGAATAGTGGACCTCCAATTAATTCATTGAGGCGCTTCGTCGCCCCTCTTCCATCAACATAAAAGACGCTATAAGGAACTTCATTTTCAGTATCAACCAGGTACCTTTTGACACACGGTACTGTGGTTTCATCAGGCCCAAAGTGGACTCTATCGTCATGTATTAATTCGTTCATCCGCTCAATCGAGGTGTACCTCCAGCCCGTCGCCGGAATTTTCACTGGTTTCTTTGTAATTGGGTGGAGAACTTCGTACTTTGGACCTCCACCACCAGGCCAAGCAATATTGTCTGGGAAATACACTCCTCGGGAATCTATCGTTGAATATTGCTTATGCTTCTTTGATGGGTTTGAATCATCCAGAGCCTTAAACCATTTTTTCAATTCAGAAGTCGCAAGAATGAAGTCTTTATTATGAACTTTAACTAATTCATTCACTTTCTTGTAAATCTCATCAAGCCCTTCCTTCTTCTTCCGCCATTGCCCCACATTTGTATTCAAAGTTTGGATATTGCGGGCATACACCAGAATATATTCGTGAGAAGTTGAGATGTATTTGGCATCATTCTTTCTACCTGCTGCCCAAATAAACTGGCCGAGAAAATTCTCTGGTCCGAAAATGTCATCCATTAACTCTCTCAAATGTGCGACTTCATTATCGTCAATAGAAACAAATATGGAGCCATCATCTGTGAGCAAGTTACGGGCTAACAGCAGTCGCGGATACATCATGCTCAACCATCGACTACTTTTACGCCCAGAAGTGTCTGAATTTGCACGAAGGCGATTGCCGTCACCGTCTAGCTGTCCAGTCACTTCTAGATAATGTTTAACAGGGTCTGAGAAGTCATCGTTATAGACAAAATCATTACCCGTGTTGTAAGGAGGATCAATATAAATCAATTTAACTTGATCGTTATATGCTTTTTGTAGCAACTTCAAGACTTCAAGATTATCTCCCTCAATAAAGACATTCTGAGCACTATCCCAATTCAAGGATTCTTTGAGTTGAGGGGCTAAGGCAGCCATAGATTTCAGCTGAGTTGCGGCAACTGCATCTTTCTTGCCCGCCCAAATTAGACCGAAACCCTCTTCGTTGGCTGAGGTACCTACAACAGGGATTCCGATTTCCGCGGACAAGCGACTGGCGTCGATCACTCCATCCGCAAAGACTCCAGGGAGTATCGATTTGAGTTGCTCAAGCTTAGCCTTCTCAGGGCTTTCAGTCTCTGTGCTCATTCTTTCGACGTCGGACATAGAGCCTTTCCCCTTTGTTTGTTGGTCGCAGCCTAATCAAGCTATCTGACATCTGCCAGCAAGTCCCGAGCAAATGGACGCCAAGAGATACCAGATCGAGCACAACCAAGGCAGAATCACCTAGTGGCTACTCCTCCGACCAATTTTGATATCCCAGTCCTCGAGGGTGATTCGGCTGCAGCCGTAAGTCACCGTGGTGGGCACATTCAAATAATCGCGAGTGCCGGCTCTGGAAAAACCGAGACTGTTGCCCAGCGAATTGCCAGGCTTGTAGCCGAAGGAGTGGAACCGGCTGAAATTGTCGCGTTTACATTTACTGAGAAGGCTGCCGCCGAGCTTAAGTCGAGAATCAGAGATCGGGTCGAAGTATTCGCGGGCCAAGCGGCAGCTGACAAGCTCGGAAATATGTATGTAGGAACCATCCATGGTTTTTGCTTTCAGCTGCTGACTAAATATGTAGGAAAGTATGAATCTTATGACGTTATGGATGAGAATCAACTGGCGGCCTTCATTCAACGTCAGTCGCACTTCCTGAAGGTTAAAGAGCTCGATCCTGATGGACGACTTTTCAAAGGGATAACCCGATTCAGAGAAAATTTGGATGTCGTTGAGAATGAAATGCTTGCGACTGATTCAATGCCAGAAAATCTCAAGTTCAGCATTGAGCGTTTTTATCAAATGACTGATGAATATCGTTTACTCACATTTGGACAACAGATTGCTCGCGCGGTCCAGGCACTTGAAGATGAGCATATTCATCAAAAAGTGATTGTGGACATAAAGCACTTAATTGTAGATGAGTATCAAGATGTTAATCCCGCACAAGAGCGCCTCATTCAACTCTTAGCCAAACCGAAGGGATCCGCAGAGCTAGTTGTGGTCGGCGATGACGATCAGGCGATTTACCAGTGGCGCGGTTCTACAGTTGAGAACATAACTACCTTCTCTAAGAGATACAAAGATGTTACTCAGTTTAAGTTGCTTGCCAATCGTCGCTCTAGACCTCCAATAGTCGAAATAGCTGACAGTTTTGCTAAAACCATCCCAGGTCGTCTTGATAAAGAAATGTCCTCCGCTCGATCTCACAACGGGCCCGCTTTAGACATTATCTCTGACCATGAAAATGAGGAAAGCGAAGCGCTTGACCTGGCGGAAGCAATTAACAAACTCGTTCAAAGAGGATTCGAATACAACCGAATAGCCGTATTAGTGCGTGGACGGGCCTCATATCCGGCAATCCTCAAGGCGTTTGAAGCTCACGCAATTCCCGTACAACCTGGAGGTCGAACAGGGTTATTTGATCAGCCGGATGCTGATTTCTTGGGAAGAGTCTTTGCCTGGATTGCCGACTTTGAATGGCGTAAGAGATATGAATTTACAAGAGAGAAAGTTACGCTTGTAGACCTTGAGATTCTGGCAAAGAATATTTACAAGCTAAATGACAGTAAATGGAAGACCGTTGAAGGTTATTTGTCTAATTTGAAAAAGCTTGTTGGCACAGACTCGAGAAAACTTTCTCTGATTACTGATGTTTATGAAATTACGGCCCTTCTGGGCATTGCAGACTGGGATGTTAAAGACCCTGTTCTTGCATCACGTCTTGGGACAATAGCTAGATTCCAGGGTTTTGTTGCAGACTTCGAATCAGTGCAAAAACGTTCACGCCAAAACCCCGAGGACCCAGAGCAACAAATTGGGGCCGCAGACCAGGGTGCTTACTACTTCAAGAACTTGGCTTCACTGATGGTCAATATCGCTGTTGACGATTATCTCGATTTTGAGGGCGAGGATGATGTGAAAACTAACTCGGTTGAATTGATGACAGTGCATGCGTCTAAAGGACTCGAATGGGATGCGGTTTTCTTGCCATCACTTACAAAAAAGAGATTCCCGAGCAGCAGATCAGGTCAATCGAAAGATTGGTTGGTTCCTACTGATCTATTCGACAGATTCAGATACGAAGGTTCGGATGGGGATGAGAGGCGTCTGTTTTATGTGGCAATGACTCGTGCCAGAGAATGGCTATCTCTATCTGCTCATTTGAAGGTAAAGACCGGAGCCTCTAAGCCATCCCCGTATATTGAATTTGTTGAAGCCAAGTACAACGAGGAGCTTGGGTATCCCAAAGAGTGGACGGAAGCAAAAAAAGAGGGCGAAAGTGAAGATTTACAGATCTCTTACAGTGAGATTGCTGCGTATCTCGAATGTGGCCACAGTTATTGGCTTAGAAATTTGATTGGATTCCCGCCAGCCATCATTGAAGAAATCGGCTATGGAAAGGCAATTCATCATCTTATGCGTGCGATTGCTGAAGAAACTTCAGCAAAAGGAAGACCACTCAAGCCAATCGATATCGACCGAATTCTCGCAACTGATTTCTTCCTTCCATTTGCCAATAAGGCAATCGCTACCCGCTTTAGAGAAAGCGCAAGAAAACTCGTGCTGAAATACATGAAAGACCACTCAGAGGATATGAATCGCGTGTGGGAAGTAGAAAGACCTTTTGAGCTTGCCTTACCAGGAGTGGTTGTCATTGGTCGAGCGGATGTGATTCTTGATAAGCATGACGGAAAACCCGACAGTCTTGCAATTGTTGATTACAAAACAAGCACTGATGGCAAAGAGTTGGATCTACAGTTGCAGATTTACACACTGGCAGGTATTCGTGAGGGTCTGGATGTAAAGGGTGCATTTGTTCATGATTTGGGTAGTGCTAATCGTGAGGCTGTTGATACATCCCAGAAAGCTCTCGATAATGCAGTTGATGTTGTAATTTCCGCAGCTGAAGGCATAAAAAATAGAGTTTTCGAAGCCAAGCCGACAGTTCCCAAGTGTGGAAGATGTGATGTGCGGGCTATCTGTAAAGCGGCCCCTAAGAGCTAATCTATTTGGAAAATTCGATTCGCTTTTTGGAGTGCATTCCAGAAATGAGAATGGGCTGCGTGGCCCCTACCGACCACATCAGGTTGGCCTGGGGCTTGCGATGCTTCAGGGATGAATCCTGACAGGGTTTCCCCTACATGGTCGCGAGTCACAACAATGAGGGATACCTGATGTCGAGAAGCCATCACGCAGAGACGACCCGTTTCTAAATCGAAGTCACTCGGATCAATAACGCTCGACAACGGGTGAACAACAATCATGATTGGGCGTTGCAGGCCTTGCCATCGCTCAGGAGTGTCCACTGAGACTCCAGTACTCAGTGGGCTGAGATTTCTGGACATTTCACCATTCATTGATCTATGGGTTGCGCAAACACCAATATCAGTTGGCGAAAGTTTTCTGGATGTGCCATCACCTAGGTCAATTTCAGTTTCAGATTCTAGGAGTGCATCAATTATCTTAGTTACTTTTATTGCCAACTCAGTATCAACTTCCAGCGCCGGACCATCTTCGGGTGTGGGCAGTGTTGCTATGGCTGGTTGACTACTTTCAAGGTTTGCAAAAAGCTTGGCCATTGGATGATTTGCTTGCAAATTATTGAAGACTATCTTTCGCTCTCCAGGTTTTGCATACGCATGAAAATCAAATGAGTAGAAGGGCTTAACAAACTCGACAGATTCAAATGGCAGACGTCTACACGCTGGAAGTGCGCCAACAAAAGCTGTTTTCAACAAATCGGGATCACTGATAACAACCTCTGGGGCTGGTTTATGCGGCGGCCTTGGAGCGGTTTGCCACCTTCTAACATCAATTGTTACGACTGGAGGAATTTGACCGGGATCACCAATCAAATAGAACTTTTCGCTTAGATTTGCGCACTGCATCAAGTCTGCCCAGGCCATCTGCCAAGCCTCATCCACTGCCAGTAAGTCGAATGGTTCTGGGTCTCGCACAGTAGTCCATTTGGCGGTAGTGGAGATATAGAGTCCCGGCTCTCTTCCAAGACTATTGGCATCTGTTTCCCAGTAAATGGTTGGCGGAAAATCTACAGGAGCAACACTGCTTTTACTTCCTAATCGAATTGCTGGCAGATTTGAATAATCTTTTGACCAACGATGAGCAATGTCATCTGCTTGACGATTTGTCTGAGCAGCTAGTGCCACGCACTTTCCGGCTTGAACTAGTTGCGCCACTACAGTCAAAAGCATATGAGTTTTGCCAGAACCAGGTGGGGCTTGAACTAGAGCGAGTTTTCGATCCGACAGTAATTCGCTCACCAAGCTCTTCTCGAGTGATTTATACATCTCGTCTAAATTGATCATAATTTGCCACCAGTTAGCTGGGTGATGTCATCAACAATTGTTGGTTCAATTTTTGCAGGAGCCGAGCCGTGAGTGAGCCATGCACCTGGTCCGCCAGCAGCGTTCCAAACCGCTCTACTCTTACTCTTGTCGAATTCACTGCCATCCTTGGGTACAAACATGAGTCGATGACCTACCCATTCAGGGTCTACTGGGCGCGCAGACAGTGGATGCTCAAGGGGGACAGTTTTTCTCTCAGTCCATTCGACAACAATTTCTAAATTTGCTGCATCGATGATTTCAACGGATCGAACTAGAATTCCGTGAAGTGCTTCAGCCAGAGGTGAGTATCTTTCTCCTTCTCGAATTCGGAGTTTCTCACCAACTTGAACCCGAAGTTTCCAAATCGGCGTGGTTGTGCGCCCAGTGCCTGCATTTTGTACTGAAATAACTTCGGCTATGAAAGCTTTTCCAGAGGCCAGTGCTTCTGCTTGAAGTTCCTCATCAAAATGAACAAGTTTTGCGATGTAGGCAGTATCTGCTGCGGTCATTACGAAGTAATTTGATGCTGCAGCTGATCCATGAAAGTCAGTTTCTGGGTGCTGTGTGTACGCAGGACCCATATCCGGATCCTGCATGTTCTCTTCAATTCTTTGGAATTGTGAGTAGAAACTCTGCAATGTGGAATTTGTAAGCTCATCAACCCCCGCATTAACCTGCCGGGTATCGTTGGAGATAACCTGATAGGCGCGTTTTACCAATTGCCATCGTCGAAGAACTTCGGGTGCAAGGTGCTTGGCAATCTGAAGGTCTATTGAATCAGTCTCCTTTCCTTCGGCAGCTTGATCTATTCTTCTTTGAATCAACGGTGCGAAAATCTTGTTGTCCAGCTCTGGGTCCAGAGTTGGCGAATCACGAAACTCTGCTGCTTTGCGCACTGCTAGGCGTGCATCTTTCAGATCCGAATGCTCGCCAAACCATTCGAGGCAGGCTCCCAGGTGCCCCAGGCTTGAGTTATCCGTCGGAAAAACATAAGAGTCACGAAACAATTTAGAAGCGTCTACCACGGCCTGCTGACCCAGACGAGTACTTTCTCTGAAAAGCCAGCCACTTAATCGAGCAAAGACTGTGAGCGGTTGGGTTCTGTCATCGCCCTTGCGAACACGCCAGAATGCGTACTGCAGGTGATGAAACATTTCAACGTGGCGTGCACTCGGTACCCAGAGTTGAGGGATGCTCTCCTCGATTGTGCTCTCTTTAGTAATTGGGTCCCATGTATAACCAGTGACCCTAAAGTATTCAAGGAAATCTTCAGCTAGATCTTCGCACATCTTTCCTACAGCAAGTTTATTTCTTCCATCCGGGACCGAGAGAATCTTTGGCTCATCATCCAAGAATCTTCCATATGCAATTGCCCACGGTCGTGACTCACCTGCCATGCGAACAAATGCAATCATCATTGGATTCTCTTCCAGGCGCATGTGTATGGTGGAGTAGCGATGTATCGGTCCACATGCTTTGGCTGCGCTTAACTGTCGAACAAGTTCTCGCATAGTCATTTGTTTAGGGCCTCCCAATTCGCATCTTGGAGCTGCTGTTGCAAAGACTTTTCAAATTCAGTCTCTGGCTTTGCGCCATCCATCAATTCAATGGCGCGTGAAACTGTTACTGTCCCCAGAGCTCTGGCGGCATCTCGACCAAGCACGATAGCTCTATCTTGCTCAATTGCGAGATCCTGGCAACGGGCTGCGAGATCGCAAAAACCCCAGCAAGCTTCTCGGTACTCAGTTTTTGAGTGCGCAACCCATTCAAGATGGTCCGAGACATCTTCAGGGCGATTTTTGACAATTCCAGAGGCAATTTGATCTAACTTCTCAAATCCTTGTTCAGCACGTAATGCTTGGAAAGTAAGGTCCTCGTTTGCACGAATGACAGGGCTATTCGATCCTGGCCACGTAAACACTAGAAAACCTGTCGTATCAACCTTCACTGAATTCTGCAATTGGAGATCTTGTACGGCAAGTGACAAGGCGTGTTGGTAGACGCCAGCCTGTGCTCGTGCTGTTGAGATTTCAGCTGGATCTGTGTGACCACCTCTGTCAGGGAACACCTTTATCTCGCCAACCCGAATAAGAAAACCCGCTTCCGCACGCGTAATCAATGCTGCGTCAATAATCAACGTTGCTTCAGGGAGCATCACCCCCTTGGGGATTCTCACCGTCAATCCTGCAACGATTGCTGGTTGCTCAGCAGTGTGTTTCGAAGTTAAGGACAATAAAAGATTTTTTGAACTTTCTATAGCCTGATCAATTGACTTTAGTTTGGGACCACCATTCATAGTGATGCGATAGTCAATCAATCCAGACTCTTCTTCCTTGAGCATTCCTGTCTTAACCAACGATGAATGTAAAACCTTCGCATCTTCCTTAAAGAGCCAAGCTTCAAACTGAAATCCACGCGTGATAGCGAATGGTGACTGTCCGAATTCCGGGTTGTAACCAATCGACTTGGCTACTTCACTCATTTTGACATTTAGCACTGCACTCAGTGAGTTTGCCTCGCATTGAGGATTTTTGACCCACTGCTCAAATCTTCCGCGGGTATTGCGGCTATCTTCAATCCCAAGCTCATTTAACTCTGGCACAATCAATGACCCCTTAGCTTCTCAACAAGTAGTAAAGCATCACTCTCTGACAGAACAGGAACCCCTAATTCAATAGCACGTCGAATTTTTGACATTCCAGGACTGATGTTTGCCTGAACGACAAAAGCAGTTCCCAAGGTGGGAGGAGTCTCCCTATATTCCAAGCCAACCCCAGCCATGACAACGCGGAACTCTTCTTTTCCTTCATCTGGCGTGCCGGTCACCACTACAAGCGTTTTCCTCAATTTTGTCACTCTCTCGAGCGCCAACGCCAGTAAATCACCGTTTTTTTCTTGCGCGTGGAACCTTTCTCTTACCTGAGGTTCTGTGGCATTGCGTGGTGTTTCTGGATAGTTAACGACTTTCGCATACATCGCATCTATCTCATCTACTAAGGCCGGGCTTAACTTTGTGAGCTCTTGAAGCAATGCTGCAGTTGCTTTAGCATCAGAGAGCGCTTCGTGTGCTTGAATTAGTTCTATGTCAAAGTAACTGCATAAGGTAGGCAAGGTGTGATCTTTGACTTTCAGTCCTAAAATCTTGCGTGACCATTCCAATGTGCAGATAAATGGTGGAAGTTGTTTAATGGAAATAGCTCTCAGCTCATTTTGTAAAACGTTTATTTCATAAGTCTTATTGTGTGCTACAAGAATTTTTCCACTCAGCTGGCCTCTGAGTAATGGCCAGAGCTGAGCAAAATTAGGGGCTGAGGAAATCTCAGCTCTACTGAGCCTAGAGACTGATAACGCACTTTTGTCAGGTGCAATAGGAGCTTGAATTACACTTTCAAACTCAGAGAGAATTTCAAAACTCGCTGAGATGCTCACTAATCCAATTTCTGTTGCTCGAGCACTAGGGAGCCTAGAAGTCCCTTCAAAATCTAGAACTACTAAGGGTTTCATTTCTTCCTCTCGGCGAGCCATACAAGTCTTTCAGATTCTTCTGATTTGCACACTAGCGCGCATCAGAATCCTCCACCTCATGCATGGCAGACCAGACCTTCATCAACGGATGAGCGAATCCATACCCTCGAGTGGCTGCCACCTCGGATTTGAAGTTCTTATAGGTGATGTCGCTAGCCATATGTGACACCCACTTGGCGAAGAAATCATGGGTGGCAATCACTCGATAGGGGTAGTCGTTCTGAGGGGTTGAAATGATTTCAGTCTTGGCGGATTCTGCAATCGGCATAAGTGATTCCTTGTCCCTGGCGCGGATCATCAGGTCTTTGCCATTGCTGACTGCGCTGACAAATCCTGTGTTGGTAAATAGCCACATAGTTATTCTCCTTCTGATTGTGAAATTGATTGTGCAAATGAAGCCCAGACTTCTGGGGTTCGCGTATCTGGCAGGTATCCCCCAGCACCACCCATGAGCATGGGCAAGTTGGGATAAGTACTCCTTAGCATCTTGGCAACTTTGGCGTATCCATCTACCGAGTATTCAAGTGATGAGAGCGGATCTTCTTTGTGACCATCCGCTCCACAAGCAATGAATATGAGATCAGGACTGAAGTCCTCGAGGTGGTGCAAGAACTCTCTGACTCCATCATGAAGTGAAGAGTCACCTTTTCCCAGTCCCCGTTCGGATTCATAAGAACCCAATGGATAGTTATAGACATTCTTGTCTGCTTGATCTTCATTACCTGTGCCAGGGAAGATTCCTTTCTCGTGAATTGAAAAGGTGAGTACTTGAGGATTGTCAGCCGTTAAGTTCTCTGTGCCATCACCGTGATGAGCATCAATGTCTAGGATGGCAACTCTCTTGCCATGTTCCTTGGTCGCAACATCAGCCGCAAGAGCAAAGTCAGCAAATACACAGAAGCCAGATGAGTGGTCATACTGTGCATGATGCTTAGCTCCAGGAAAGTGGATAGCAGTTTTCGTAATCCCTCTAAGTAGTAATTCGAGAGCTGTGAGAGTCCCTCCAGCGAAGAGTGCTGCCAGCTCGGATAGATCCGGACGTTGGCCGCGCCATTGCGCAGAGCAATGCTCAACCAAAACCTCGTTGAGATATTCAGATGAATGGACCCTTGCTAGTTCTGCTGTAGTCGCCACACGGGGCTGAATCTGGACTACTTTCTGGCGATTATTGGTCATCAGTTCCAGGAAATCTTGTTGCGCATTGATAAATCTTCGTCCCTGGGTGGGATGAGTTGGGTCAAATACCCAGTTTGCGTATTCTTCAGAATGAATTAGGTATGTTGTTTTTGCAGTATTCTCCTATTTTGTTTGTTCGTCCATAAACTGATGCAGTTCTTGGATTACTTTGGGTAACGACTGAGACCAGATGTAGTGGCCTGGAAATGGCTTGGACCACCCGAGAACTAGTGAGCCATTGCTCGTGTTTCCTCGAAAGAACTCAAGTGGTAGCGATTTATTTGTACTTGTGAGGTAAGTCGTGGTCTTGACTTTTGTCACCTCGACTATCCCAACGCCTTCAAGCTGATCTTTGACTTCACGCCCGTTCATAAAGACGATGTCATATTTTTTTGCTCCAACTTGATAACGCAAGAATTCTGAATCCGACTTGAGCAGTTTTTCCTTCGTGATTTCGGAGTCAATTCCTCCCCAGACAGGATCGGTTGCCCACTGAACAAGATCAAGGTGTGCCGCACTACCATCGAGATAACTGAGTCCAAAATGCTTATTGATATTCTCATTAAGGTGCTTAAACCAGGTCATGTATGGGTTGTGGCTCTTTGAATCAAAATAGCCGTAGCACCCCTCAATCACTCTAATCGCCTGCTCTCTGTTTAGTGAGTCGGGATTCTTGATACCTAAAGTCTCAAGGTCAACAAGTCTTTTCTTCCCCAAAGGAAGTAAATTCTTGCTTTTTCCAGATACTTGAAACTCACTGCTACTCGGATTGATTCCGATGGTAATCATTTTTGAAACTGATGGATTTCCAAAAGAGACCACCGGAGTTGAGCCCGAAACGAGTTCAGGAATGGCTGGATAGCTTTCCATGGCTCGTTCAATCACACGTTCCTGAATCTCAACATTAGCCATATGAAATACCTAGCTTTTCAATAAGTGATTTAGCTGCATCTAGATGCGGTGCTATCTCGAATGAGTAAGTGTCATCTACTCCGTAGGCGAAGTGAAGAGCTTGGGCCATCTTGATGGCGATCTCTCGAGGTGAGAGCTGAGATTGATCAATGAATTGAGCGTAATTTGGCAGATAGCGCTCTGGATAGAAACGCCATCCCATGAAGAGCATGGCCTGCTGGCCAGGCTCTTCAAGCGGCGGTTCTAGGAACTCGTTACTAATGGCTTCGATGAGAAGGACATTGTCGTGCTCTTGGAGCGCTTGAACATATGGACCGTGGATGTAATCACCACCGTACGTTTGTAGAGTGAAGTGATCCGCTTTGTGGGCGATGTAGGTCTCGAGGACTTGGATGAGATCATCGAAGTAATCTGGTAACTCTTGCATGGGCACTCCTTCATTAAGCCGCTTGTTGGGATGGGGAAGTTTGAAAGAAGGCGCTGCCTTCAGTTAAGAGCCAAGTGCAGAAGTCGAGATTGAAGAGAGCATCTTCACCGCGACTCTCACGGATTAGATTGATTGCCTTTTCTGGCGTGCAACCATCTTTAATCAGGATGAGCGCCATAACTAGCCCAGATCTGTTTAGTCCTGCCTGGCAACGGATTAGCACGCGATCGCCAGACTTCCAGCGGGCGTAACCGAACTCGACCGCTTCGCGTAAGCGATCAAGATCGATATCGCGAATTGAGGCATCAGGGACTCCGTAGCGAAACTCCTGGACGTTCCAATCAGCTGGGCGCGCCCATGCATACATCGTGACGATGGCATCGAAGGGAAGGTCGGTGCGTGGGCGGTTGTTGGTCTTTGCAAGATGAATGACATCTTCATCATCGGTACCTCCTTGGAACAAGTTAGGTGCGATGATTGAAAATAGTTGCGGGTACATATATTTCTCCTTAGTTTAAGAATTCATCGGTGTCGATTGTTGGATCGGCGGGTTGATTGCGGACATTGCGGGAGCGCGTTTTGCGTGAGTAAGACTCAGTCATGCGCTTTGAGGAGTAATGAATATCTTCTTGCTCGGCGGTGTTTGCCAGAGTTTCGATTTCATCAGCTTCTGCTCGGATGATGGCGAGGGATTCTGCACTGCGTTCATCAGTAACTGGAATCAAAGAAGCCTCACGACGAAGGGTGGCCGCTGTGCCTTTGAGGCGGCCTGAGGCTTCTTTGATTTTCCCATCGCGAAGCTCTTCCACTGCCAACGACTTTGCAGTCTGAGCTTCGAGGATCAATCGCTCGGCACGAACGATTGGATCAGGAATACGCCCTGCGGCGACATCACCAGGGACAACGTTGACGTTGACCGGCATAGTGACGGAGATTTCCTGACGAGCAGCAAGATCCAGATACTCGATAGCTATATCTGCAATCTTGCAAAGACCAAGGGATGCAATCCCTGGAATCTCAATCTTGATGACAAAGCGGCGATTTTCGCCACTGTAGAGATCGCCCAATTGAACGACGTATGTTTCGCCATCTTTCCAATATGGAAGGCGCTGTAAGACTTCGATGGCTGGTGCAGAAGTCATGGCAGCAGTTGGGGTTAGGCGAAGAACTGCATTGACGATTGATTTATCGAGCAGGTCATCTACTTCAGCAGCGATTGCGCCGACAGCTTCATCGATGGTTCCGGCGAAGCGGTGTGCTCCCCCGCCACCTTGGGCGAGCGCTTCCAGAATGGTCTCGTCATAACCTGTGCCAAGACCAATGGTGGAAGTTGTTACTTTATCTCCAGCTGACTTAGTAGAGACATCTGTGAAGAACTTTGGATCTTGCTCACCTGAATTGGCATGGCCATCTGAAATGAGAAGCAGTGTTGAACCACCTGTTGCCTGGACGCGGTTGAGTTCGCGAAGGCCCATGAGGTAGCCAGCTGAAATATCTGTTGAGCCGCCTGTATGCATTTCACGAATAGCCTTACGAAGTGTTGGCATGTGGTGATCTGCCATTGTGCGAGTTGGCACGACCACTATGGCGCTGTCATCGAAAGCGACAAGGCCAAAGGAATCTTGTGGGGCAAGGCGGTCGATGAGTTTCAGCAATGAACCCTTGGCAGCCTCAAGTGGATGGCCGTCCATCGAGCCAGAGCGGTCGAGCACTACTTGCACAGCCTGGCCCGGGCGGGAAACATGCTTTGGGTTGGCAGGTGCGGTCAGATCAAGCATCAGGGTGACGCTGTCGGTCGCCTCCATGGCAACCATGTCGACATCGAGCAGGGCTTTTACGTGCATTTGGAACTCCAGTTCTCAGGGAGTTTTTCTCCCTACATATTGGTAAACGAAAAAAGGGGGTAAAAGTCAATGGACTATGTGAAAGGGTGTTCGGCTAACCGAACGGGTGCGGTAGGGATCCCTACCGGGAAACAGCGGTCGGAATCCGACCATTGAGGGGTAAAACTGGAGGTAAGGCCTGGTTTGGCGGCCTTGCGAGTAGCGAGCTAGCCGGTTATCGAGCTAGTTGAGCGTGGGGAAATGTTTGTACGCAACATTTTTACCCCCTTAGTTTCTGTGATTGAGCAATTATACCATGGGTGACTGACAAGTTACTTTGAGTGACTGCTCGGTGAGATCTTTTCTACTTCTGTTTTTACTTTTTGCGCAATTTGCGCAAGGCGTGTAGCGACAATTTTATTAGACCCATAATTCAAATAATTAGCAATCTGATGATTATCAAAACCTGCTGCATGCATGATGAGGATTTCCTTTTCTTTCACTTTAAGAACATCCAAGATTTCACTGACATGGGCTCTAGCCACGACTAAAACGGAAGGGGAGCCGACTGCTCTAGAAACCATCTCCTCTTCCCATCGTTCATCGCTCAATTCGCGGATTGTCACACCACCGCGAGCTTGAATCTTGCGGAATCGATCAATGTACTGATTCTTGATAGTGGTCCGTAGCCATGCTTCAACATTTGCGGGGCACTGAGACTGCATCAGAAGCTTCTCAATTGCTGCAGCCGCATAATCTTCAGCGCCCAACGTAGTGAAAACACGCTGAGATTTTGCGGCTTTACGGGCAATTGCTTGCCACTCATGCCATTGTGCAGGGGTCACCTCATTTTGCCAGGTCATTTGATTAAAGACTTCAGTATGCGAGTTAGGTCAGCGTCCTCTAGCTTATAGGAAACGCTAACGGCCAATTTCGGCTCGTCGAGTATAGGGAAGAAATCAGCAGCGCTCATGATTGTTGCCGGTTCATATCCATTTGGATAATCGCTCTGAATCAAAATTTCTTGCCAGACGTGAAAAAATAATCTTCTGGTCTTACCCTGAAGAGTATCTAAGTTAATGATTGAACTCCTCCACCATAACCCTTGAGCCTCATTTCTAAATCCCCTATGTCAAACATCATAAATGAGGGAAATTCATAAACAAAGATTGTTTCTGTGAAGTCTAATTCGACAGCAGGGTCATTTGTAAGAGCAAAATCAGGAGGCGCTGAGACAGACTTAACCCTGCACTCATTCAACATTGATACCGGTGTCCAAGAGTCGATTGTTATCGAATTCCTCCAACTTGAATAGAAAGTCCATACCAAGATTTCTGAGTGAGTGGGAATACTTTCGAACTGATCTATGCTGAGTATTCTTGAGACTTGAGCAGGGCGAATTCCACTAGTTTTGACGTCTATCTTCACCGTATTTTGGCTTGGAGTTAAGTCCTCAACCACAAAATCCGTAAGAAGCTCACTTGGATTAGATCTTGTTCTATGGTCAAACGAAATTCCCCTAGCTTCAAGCCAGCGCGAGAAGGCAAACTCACCCAGGAGGCCGAGATATAGATTGGGGGTATTTGTATCCAAAGTAGCCTTTTTGAGTTCTATCAGGCAGGCTTTTAGATCATCCAACCAGTCAACCCGAATCTCATTTACTCCAAGAGTTGAGTCATCCCTCGACATCCTAATTTGTACTCGCAGTGTCAAGATGATTGCCAATGCGCCCAATATAGATTTTTCCTGTGTTTGAGAAGTCATCATAGAAATGGATATGAAGTCTCTTTCCTATTGTGCAATGAGAAAACATGTGGACTCTCCCGCTCGCTTCTACGTTGTCAGGGACTGCGAACAATCTTTGATTACGTAAAGAAGTGTTTTTTTCCACAGACTCACTTTCTTTTGCTCGGAAATTACTGATGGTTCTGAACCCATTTGGCAGGGAGTCGATAAACTGCTTGATTCCGCCATTCACTAGATTCTTGCTCTTTGCTTCGCAATAATCGTTCAATCCGCAAAGTTCGTTCCAAGCATTTGCTGATCGTGCGCCTAATTCTGTTCGATCTAAGTCCAAAGCTATTTCCGGATCCCCCGTAAAAACCAAGTTTGGAAGTCTGTTTAGATTCTCCAATAGTTCGGCAAAATTGGCTGGAGAAAATTCAATCTCTGATTCAGGCGTTTCACCCCATATATTTCCCGCATGATTTGTTGAACTTAGCTCTTTTTGCAGCCATCGAACTTTTCCTTGCAGCTTATTGACCTCAATCGTTGCTTCAGCACTAAGTAGTATCGCATCATCTCTTTCTTCTCGTAATTCAAAAATTTCATTTTCAAAGTCTTTGACAGTTTCGCTAGTTATCTCGAGGCGCTCGATTAGCAGATCATGCATAGCCATTTTCTGAGATATCTCCTCAAGAGTTTTATCACTTAGCTCTTCAATTCCCAGCACTTGCTTCATTTCCTCATACCTTTGAAGTTGGGAGAGAACTTGTTCAGGTAAGCCCTCTTCCACTTTACTGACGCTGACAGGGGGCTTTTGTCTTTCAACAATTTTGGATCCAGAGAGTAATACTTCATATTCTTTTGAATTAAGACTTTCTATCGCTCGGGACAAATCTCGCCTGATTGATTTCAAAGGTTTATCTAGAAGGTGTTTTCGCGTCACATGACCCAGATACCTTGCGTGTTTTTCTCTATTGTCCTTGTTGACTGTCGACATTTTCACAATTGGATGTAACCGAGCGTTTAGCTCAACGGCTGGGTCGAAGTCGGGGACAAAAACTCTCAAGTTGTTGTAAAAAATGCTATGCGAAAGGCCCACTAGCAAGTTTAATTTTCGAGTCGCTTGATGGGAGAGCACATAACAAGATGCTGTTCCCAAGGTACCCTTCAGTAGAGATTCAAGGAAGTTGACTTTTGTCAAAGGGTTTTCGTCCTTCTTACAAGCAACTACAATTATGCAAATGGATCTTTCTGGATCACAAAGCACATCGAAGAGTGATTCGCATTCATCCTCTGTATCAATCACTCTTGGCTTAACAAATATCTCGATTTCAGGCTCAACCACGTCAAGAGCAACAGCAACATCGAGTATTCGCCGTACCAAGCCTGGAGTTCCAACCCAGTCGGCTCGCCTGTTCCCATATTCATCGACTACATAAGGCGAGTCACCTTCATACATGACTACGGTTTCATGCGGTCTTTTTTTCGGAAAATGTAAGGTGAGCGTCGAAATCCAACGCCCTTCTTCGCCTTTATTTTCTATGAGTCGAGCTCTGAGAGTTCTCGAGCCATCGGTTGATTGGTGCTCAAAATAGATAAGTTCAGTAGATGGATTAAACACCGTGACAGAATTAAGTTTGTAAAGATCTCGATTTAAGCCTCTAGGCTTGGTTATTGGGTCTCGCAAAAGCCACTCGTTGAACTGTTCTAGGACTATATCTTCAACAGAATGTTGGTCACCAGTGATTGAGAAAACTGATTTATAGGCAACAGGCATAAAGATAATCTCCTAACTCTCTCTCTCTCTCTCTCTCTCTGTCTCTCAAATTTTCTCGGAAATGTCTGGCATTTTCCAAGAGATTCCATTGAACCTTCTGCTTCCGACCCCATAAGAAATCCTTACCTGACGCTGTACTTATGTCTAGGGTTCTTAGATAAAACTCCCCTTCTCGCTCGGCCAGATCTGACAGCTCTACTTTGACCTTCTCTTGCACAATATCGCCTTCTGCGCAGCTAGGGTCACATAGCTTTTCTCTGAAAATGCCAGCTCCTTCGGCGCCACCTATCCCCCACGTACTCCAGGTGATTGAGTGCACCATCCATCCCCCGTCGGCACAGGTGAGCGTGATGGTTTTTGGTTTCTGGACAGGTATTTCACAATCCCAAGTAAGGACATCAGAATCTTTGAGACTAGCGGGGATGGAGATTGTGGGCGAAGGTGATGCGACTGGCTCAGCAACTGGGTTTTTGGAGAGTGTATTCGCAGCAAGTGCGGCGGATAGGAACACCGCACTTGCTGCGAAGATGTAACGCGCCTTAATCATGCGACGAGTGTGTCTTCAATGGTCTTGATGCGTTCAAGACGCTTTTGGGCTTCATCTTCTCGGCCAAGAGCTACTAGGACTGTAGCGAGCTCTTTGTTGACCGCGACGATATCTTCCCAATCCTTGTCCTGGTCAAGGGTAAGGATTTCAAGTGAGCGAACTAAATGCGTTTCAGCATCTTCATACTCTTCACAGAGTAGGTGCGCCTTACCGAGTCGGTAGCGGGCGTAACCTTCCATTCCGAGATCTTCAGCAACTTTGGTGTAGTTGAAGTAATGCTGTGCGTGGAATTGCGCTTCAGGGCCGTTGTTAAGGGCGATATATGACAGTGCTAGATAGTTATCGCACCATCCAACAAATTCGGGGTTCTTTGCCTCTTTGCAGAGGGAGCGAGCGCTTAAGTAGTTATCAATTGCTTCTTGATGGTTCTTAAGTTTCGCTAACGCCATTCCGATGTTGAGTAGATCTACTCCCATAGTCAGCGTGGTCGTATCTGGATCAATGACTGCCTTTGCAGCTAAGTGATTGTCGAGTGACTTTCGCCAGTGATCAATCCGGTACCACGCGCGTCCTGCCGCACGTAGTTCTTCAGCTTGGCTTTCAAAATCATTATCGAGGTACTTCATCTTTGCTAACTCTTCATGAGTCTCAGCAGCCTCAGCAAAACGCTTGAGGTTTTCATAGCAGTGCGCTCTGCCATGGTAGAGATGAATTAACTCTTTGAGGTAACAATCAAGGCCACCGTGTTGAAAGTAGATCTCGATTGATGTATCTACTAGTTGAAGGCACTCGATGTAGTTATCTTTTTTGTATGCAATGTGGCTGAGTTCATCTAAGACTTCAGCTCGCTCTGCACCTTCGGTCGTGCTAATGCGATCCCAGAGTTCTTGCTCTTGGGCTTTTCCTTTATTTGGTTCGCTGCTCACCGCTTCCTTCCATATAGACACTGGTGCTTCTGACAGGTGGAGAAGTTACAGACCGTCACTGACATCTTCGCTTCGGCCAGGGGTTGTGCTTGTTGCGGAGTTTTTGGGGGAAGCGGAGAGTAACACATAATTCGAACAGGTGTTCGTATGATAATCATACGATTGAGCGTGAGGGAGGCAGGGGCTTGGCGCGTTCGGTTAACCGAACAAATCGTTCGGAATCCGAACGTATCTTCGTAAGGGTCTCAAAACTGAGAATTCCGGGCGTACGACCTAGTAGCCCTTCTTGGGATCCACGATGACGGCCTTAGTGGCCTCGCCTACCGTGGTGAATTCAGCGACTAAATCCGGGTGGGCTTCCTTGAGAGATTTTCTATCAAGGGATTCTGTGACCTTCTCTGTACGGGTCCACTTAAAGACTCCATCAATTCCGGCATGGGTGCCACAAGCAACTTTGATTTTGCTCTCTGCTTTCATCTTGGTCCAAATTGCCTCGGCATTGACGCGGCGAAGCTCAAGGCTAAATCCGTGAAGCAGTTCCTTCTTCGCTTTTCCTGCTTGAATCTTTTCAACGAGAGGCGAGAAACCATCGACGATTGCGGCAAAGCCAGGATCGAATTCTTTAAATTCTCGCTTGAAGCCACGAGAGCCAGCAAATGTGGCAGTGCCCTTCACTGTTGATTTGGTAACTACGAACTTCGAATAAATGGCTGCGTACTTACTCTTGAAGGAGTCCTCATCGAAGATGGCTTTGCCTTTGCGGTCTTGTACCTGGACAAAGGCTTCAACTTCTTCTTCCTCATCTTCATCCTCTAGGGCCTCGGCCAGAATCGCTTTGATGACATCAAACATCTCATCACAAGTTTTTAACTTGGCATTTGATTCTAGGTAGATTTCATTAAGGGCCTTTAACTCATCAGTCGCAGGAATGAGTACTTCATCTGAAATCTCTTTTGCTAACTTTTCCACCTTCTGAAGATCAGCCGTTATTTCGGCTGCCTCTTTGGCTAAGGCCTTGGCTTCCTTCTGGACCTGCTCTAGCTCTGTGGCGCTAAGGAGCATCCATTCACCTCGGACGCCAAGGGGTGCGAACTTCTTATGGAGCAGCGTTTCAACGAGTTCAACGTGATCAGTCTTTACCACGCTTTCAATGTAGAGCTCACGCGGGTTACCGGTCTGGTGCTCTAGAAGACGCTGGGTCGAGTCGCGATCGGCATTTTCTGCGTTCTCTCGAACGATACCGACCTTAAAATATGGGGTGACTTCCTTGGAGCGAAGGTCTTTCTCGCCAATGAAGTAAATCTCGCCTGCTGCTGTAGCCATAGTTAAACCAGTCTCTCATATGGCCGATTGTTTTCACTCATCTTCGCTCCAAAGCTTGATTCCATCGGCAGTTTCGTAAAACTCTAGAACTTTCATAAATCGCTCAGATTTCAATTCGCGAATGATAACTGTGCCGTTGAAACTGGTGGTGCGATGCATTAGTCGCTCCAGCTGATTAAATGTTAGCTTCGATCTATCTTCACTTTCAAACTTACAAAAGCAAAAAGTCGAGATACCAATAAAATCAAAAATTAAGTGAATCATTTCATAATCAATCTCTCTAGGAAACTTATCAATTGAATATTGATGAATCCAATCAAAAATTGCAACATTTGTGTGTATTTTTGAAGATTCAGAAATAATGGCTAATTCTGAGAAAGTAAGGTTGAGCATTCCTTGTTTCTGCAATTTTTGCTTTTTACCAATTGAACTGTCAAGCTTGTATTGAAGGAAATTACAAAGTATTTTCATTTGTTTCGTAAATTCCTTATTTGACTCTTTGGATGTAAATCTCGATACCTGTTCATACATAGGGATTACAGATTCGGTCGCATATTTAAACCATTCTTCAATCTCTTCGCTGAATAGATCTGTAGAGAATCTCGCAATAAAATCTGGTGAAAGTTGTTCGCGTGAGAAATCTTGTAAGTCGATAGGCATGAATTCCTCCAGAAGTTGGCCTCATTACGGCCTACCGTTTCCACAGTATCGATAGAGCATTACACAGAGAATGCTGTAACGTCCAATCAGGTTGTCACTCCCCCCTGCTATTCTTTTCCTAGGTCAAGAACTAAGCGTTAAGCCCTTTAGCTTGCTTAGTACCAATCCGCGCATAACTCGCGCACGGTGGTTCTAAAGGAAGACCTGCCAGCGATGAAAGACACCGCTGGAAGAGCGGGTCTCGCGTATTGAGGTCCAGTAAGGACTATTCGTTATGCCACCAATTGGTTTATTAGTGTGCACCACTTGTTTTGGGCTTACATCTGCAGGACATGGGATGCAGCGCTGTCGATGTGAGAAATACAAAACTTATCCAGGAGTTGATTGTCCAAGCGGTTTTCATCTGTGCGTGATGTGTGCTGCCTCTATGGCAGGAGGTACAGGGCGTTATTCGTGGAATGTCTGTGAAGTCTGCTTAAAGTTCAATCGCAGCCTTGCAAGTAAGTACGGAGCCTCATTGCCATTAGGGCGTCACTCGATCATGAATGGAATCAGTATTCCCATCCATGCCACGCTCAGTGAGCAGGAAGAAGGAATCACAGAGATGCTCAACTTCTTAGATAAAGCTCAGAGCCTTACTGATTGGGGAAATCTTCAAGCTCGAACCTTGTTTGAATCAGTACCGATGTGGAGGAGAGAACCCTTTATTCAGCTACAGCGGTGGGAAGAGAAGTTCGCGCTCTCTAAGGTCAAGGCAACATCGAGATCTGTGCAGATGTTTAAACACTATCTGCGTATAGATGATTTTTCGGTACTGGGTGAGTCACATGTCAGTGAGTAGTGATACTTTTACTGGAGTTAGAAATGGAGATAAAAATGAGTGATGTAATCGCAGCAGTGCGGGTAAATGGTGAGTTACTGGTCTATATCGATTTCGATAGACCTGTCTGGCAGAATGCTACCTTCAAAGAACTGGCATCTACACCATCTCTTGAGAACTTTCTCGTGGATGGAATTCTTGGGTCATCATCGCAAGCAATCTTGGGCAAGTATGGAATTTCAAAGAACTTTTCAGAAGATGATTTCTGGGGCGCAAGCGAGGAAGTGCAGAAGGCGCGACAAGCTATCTATACAGCCACTGACTTAGACCTGGAATACATCTATTTCGATGACCGAGATCCACTCATCGATGCAGATTTGCTTAAGTTTGCATCAGAAGCGCGAATCCAGAAGCTAGGCGCTGAAGCTTTCTATGACTTGGTGAAACCGATTCGGTAAACCCATTTGAAGAAGAGCGAGACTGCCAACGCAGCTGCCGTACTCATCCCCGTCAGCACCGTCGTCACCAACAAATTCCCATCTTCCAGGAACCTAGTTCCAACTCCCCCGATTAATATTCCAATGACTGCGGCGACTTTGTTCTCTCGGATTGTTTTCTTCACATAATTCCAGAAGCGCTTGAATGCTCCCTTAGGCATTGCTGTTGTCGACCATAGCGCCCACAGAACTAGTAGTGGTTGGAAGAGCAATCTGATTGCGCGAGCGCGATCACTATCTAATCCGAAGGCATCGATGTGGTTAACAAATTGAGAGATGTTTCCAGGAAAGATTGCGATGAAGAAGGCTGCTGTGGCTATTCCTACTTCTCGGCGTCGTTGTAGGGAGATAAGGCTGAGGCCGAGGGCTATCTCGACTACTCCGGATGCAATCACGACAAAGTCGGGTGTGAATGGCGCCCATGGTGGTACTTGAGCTTGGAACTCGAGACGGCTGGTTGTTAAGTGGAGTGTGCCTGTGTAGATGAGAGTGGCACCTAAGAGGATCTGCGTGAGTTTGCGGATTAGGTGCATAGGGCGAGTCTAGAGCGATGTCTATGGGCAGGAGATGTTCTGCTGATTACCATTTCGCTATGAAAAACGTATCTCTGGCAGTACTTCTACTTGCTTCATCACTGACTCTTGTGGGTTGTGGTGAAAGTAAGAGTGATCCTGCTGCATATAACAAGTGCCTTGAGACAGAAGCTGCGAAGCTATTGGATGAGACAGGTTCAAACCTGGACTATGCCAATGAGATGGCAGCTAAGGCGTGCGCAGACCTTCAGTAGGTCTACTTACCTGCCTTACATTTCTCTGAGCAGTACTTCACGTTCTCCCAATCGCGTGCCCATTTCTTGCGCCATTCAAAGGGCAGGTTGCAGCGTTGGCAGATCTTGGGTGGGAAGCCGTTCTTGGTCTTGGCCTGCATAGGGCGAGGTTACTCTGAGTTACCTCGGAAAATATTTTTTAAGCGTTTTAAGAATTTGGTTGAGTTTGTTAATTTGTTTCTGATAGAAAGAACCCCTCGGAAATAAATCTCCGAGGGGTTCTTCGACGTTGAGACCGAACTAGCTTTCGCTAGTGGGGCCGCCGTTAGCGCGGCGGCTCTTTCTCAGTCTCCTACCGGATAAGAATCCGAAGAAAGATCTGATAAAAGTCTCCGCGACTTTGGTCCAGTTGACTT
>Ga0214921_10002689_pt1 | contig 28432 bp, 29 predicted proteins | sample LL1505_MetaG_FD_177992 | JGI IMG/M metagenome (GOLD analysis project Ga0214921, IMG submission 177992) | Freshwater microbial communities from Lake Lanier, Atlanta, Georgia, United States - LL-1505 | ecosystem: Environmental > Aquatic > Freshwater > Lake | place: USA: Georgia | collected...
TGGTTGTGGCACCTGATTCGGCAGTAAAAATGCCTTCAGTGCCTAAGTGGTACTTCACATCGCCCGAACCTTGAACTTGATTCTCTTGGTAGTGGCCTTCGAATTCTTGGAAAATCTGACCGTGTGATTTGCCGGCAATGTTTGCCAACACATTTAAACGACCGCGGTGTGGCATGCCGATACAAACTTCATCAAGCTTTGCTTCAGCAGCAGCAGAAATAACTGCATCAAGAAGTGGAATTACAGATTCGCCACCTTCAAGTGAGAATCGCTTTTGTCCGACGAACTTTGTTTGCAAGAAAGATTCAAACGCTTCAGCGCTATTTAACTTGCGCAAAATACGTAGTTGTTCTTCGCGCGCAACTTTTGGAGTACCAACTTCAATATGCTCTTGCATCCACTTACGTTCAGCTGGATTTTCAATATACATATATTCCACGCCGATTGAGCGGCAGTAAGAATCACGAAGAATTCCTAGGATGTTGCGAAGCGGCATAAATGCTTTGCCACCAAAACCACCGGTTGCGAATTCGCGATCTAGATCCCAAAGACTTAAGCCATGAGTTTCAACTTCTAGATCTGGGTGCGAGCGCTGCTTGTATTCAAGTGGATCGGTATCAGACATTAAATGACCGTTAGTACGGTATGCCTGAATTAATTGTTGTACTCGAGCAGTCTTTGAAATATGGTCGTCGCGAGTGAAATCAAGATCGGTAGCCCAATGAATTGGCACATAAGGAATTCGTAGTGCGGCAAAAATATCTTCATAGAAATGATCTGCACCAAGAATTAATTCATGAATTCGGCGCAGGAAATCACCAGATTGAGCACCTTGAATGACTCGATGGTCGTAAGTACTAGTTAAGGTTATTACCTTGCTAACAGCCATGCGGGCTAAGGTTTCATCGGAGGCGCCTTGGAATTCAGCTGGGTAATCCATTGCTCCAACGCCAATAATCAAGCCTTGTCCTTGAACTAAACGTGGAACTGAGTGAACGGTGCCGATAGTGCCTGGATTTGTTAGCGAGGCAGTAGTTCCTGCGTAATCTTCGACAGTAAGTGTGCCACCACGAGCTTTATGAATAACTTCTTCATAAGCGCTAACGAATTGGGCGAAATCTAAATCTTCACAACCCTTGATTGAAGGGACCAATAATTGACGGGAACCGTCGGGCTTAGCTAAATCAATTGCGATACCAATATTGATGTGCTCAGGTTGACCGATTGCTGGTTTGCCATCAATCTCACCGTAAAAAACATTCATCTCGGGCATTGCGCGCATTGCTCTAATCATCGCGTAGCCAATTAAGTGAGTGAAGGAAACTTTTCCACCACGAGTACGCTTCAAGTGATTGTTAATCACGATTCGGTTATCGATCATTAACTTTGCCGGAATTGCACGAACACTAGTTGCAGTTGGAACACTTAGCGAAGCTTCCATACTTTGTACAACGCGTGCGCTAACTCCACGGATCGGCGTTAATGATGAGGCTGCTGGTGTTACTAAAACTGGAACAGGCTTGGTCACTGGGTCTGCCGGTGTCGGAGCAGTTGTTACAACTGGCGCAGTTACTAAAGCTTGTTGAGTTTGAACTGGCGCAACGGGTGCTGCGACCGGATCGGCTGCTTGTGCCTGCATCGCTTTCGGAATTGGTGGAACGCCAGCTTTCGGAGCTGCCGTGTTACTTGTGCCAGTAACGCCGTTCTTCGTGAAGTACTCAATCCAAGCTTGATCAACTGAAGTGGGATCTGCGAGATATCGCTCTTGCATTTCCTCGACTAACCAATCGTTAGCACCAAAATCGATATTTGAATCGGAAGCCGACACTGGCTTTCTCCCCTTGTTAGTAGCGATCTACCTATGAAGTCTACCGAGGTGAGCCCCCATGACTAAATTCGTCTAGTCAAAGATAGCAGCGTGATTTAAGCGATATTGGGCACATTTAGCAGCGATCGCCTAAGCCGAAAGAAAGTCTGCAACTTCGGCAGCTGCCGGATAAGAGCTCTGCGCCCCGAGTCGGGTAACACTCAATCCCGCGGCTTGGCAACCCAAGGCCGCAGCCTTCACTGGTGACATTTGCATGGCCAAGCCGAATGCAAAGGAGCCCACGAAACAATCACCAGCACCAGTTGTGTCGACAGGTTTAACTTTTTGCGCGGCAACTTTTGTGATCGTGCCATCGGCGATCACGACGCCATCTTCACCCAATGTCACAACAAAATTTATTTTCTGGGTAGCAGCAAAATCCGCGATCACTTCAGGCGAACTTGGATCTAAATGTTGTGGGTGTAGATCTTGGAATTCGTGACTATTTGGAATTAACCAATCAGTTACCGCAAGTAGCTCAGCCGGAATATCTCGATATGGGGCTGGATTTAAGATCGTGGTGATTCCTAATTTACGGGCAGCTGCAAATGCTGCCGTAGTAACTTCAACTGGAATTTCAAACTGTCCGATTACTACCTTCAAATCTTTTATCGAGTTAATTGCATTTTCAACTTGTGCAACAGTTACTTTGGAGTTAGCACCTGGAACTACGATGATCCGATTATCACCATCGGCATCTACCCAAATTGGTGCAACGCCGCTAGAACCGGGTACGGTCGCAAGGTATTCGGTGTTTACTCCTTGATCAACAAAATTCTTAATTGCAGATTGACCGAATACATCGTCGCCAACTGCACCAACCATGAAAGTTTGAACCCCTAAACGCGCTGCCATAACAGCTTGGTTTGCACCTTTGCCACCAAAGCCAATTGCAAAATCTTTTCCAGTGACAGTTTCACCACGTTCTGGAATTTGATCAGAATAGGCAACCATGTCGATATTGGTACTACCAACAACTGCAATGCTGACCATTACTTACTCTCCGGAACAATAGTTAAAGCGCAATAAAGGATTATCGCGGCAACAATAACCAGCGGCAGGGCAACAAACCAGAGTCCACCTTCAAATTGATATTTTGCTACGCCGAGGGCAATTAAGTTTGCTAATACCGCAGGGGCACGCCCAAATCTGCGCTTGTTTTTAAAGGAATAAGCCGAAGCCAATAGCCCTAAACCACCGATCGCCGAGAACAGTATTTCACCGGCAAGTGGCGCTAATTCAACTGAGTCGGCAGCTATCGTTTTGAAAATTAGAAAAGCCCCTAGGGCTAATACGACAGCGCCTTCCAGATTTAGCAGGGCTGTCACGATATTGCGACGAGCAGATTGGCTGAGATGCTTCTTTGATTCAGCGCTCACGTCCTGCCCCTTCCCTCGAGATGAGTAATCTAATGGAAAAACCGAATTTCGAACCAATCTCGCACGATGGCCGCCATGATTCGCTCACAAATTTGCTGGCCCCACCACTTTATTACCAAGAGATGGCTCGCGAACTTGCTCGTTTTCAACGAAGTTCGATTGAACTTTGCGCAATTAGGTTAGAACTTCCAAAAACTTCAACCGTTGATGAAATTGTGGCATTTGCTGACGTGCTTTCAAACAACGCAAGAGCAGAGGATTTAATTGCAAGAATTGGTGAATTCGAATTTGCACTTTTTGTTCGTGGTGATTTATCAGTGGTCGAGAAATTCATAGCCAGAATTGATTTTGCGATTGAAATTTCTTACGCCTGCGTTGCACCTAAAGCCGGTGAAGTAACCTTGGAGTTACTAAACCGGTTAGATCAAATCGAATTAACGAGGGCGACGACGACGTTCGCTTGAGTTAGGGCGAGGGCGACGGTTGCCGCGGTTTGGTCCCTTGTTCTCCATTACTGGCGCAATGTATGGAATACCTGAAGGCTCAACTGCGCCAGTGATATCAATTAACTCGTTAGACATTGGTTCAACGTGAACAAATATCGGAGTAACACCTGCGCGTGAAGTTAGTGATTTAACACCTGACTGGCTCTTAGTAGTTGAAAGCAATACAACATTGCCTTCTTCGCCAGCACGAGCAGTACGTCCGGAACGGTGCAAGTAATCTTTGTGATCAGTTGGTGCATCGAAGTGCACAACTAAAGAGATGCCATCAACGTGAATACCGCGAGCTGCAACATCTGTTGCAACTAGGGCTGCGTTAGGGGTTTCCTTAAAGAGTGCCAAAGTGCGAGTACGAACTGCTTGTGACTTTCCGCCGTGAAGTGCGCCAACTGGAACACCTGCATGCGCAAGTTTGTCAGCTAAGCGATCGGCACCACGTTGAGTTTTAACAAACAAGATGGTCTTGCCGCTACGAGATGCGATCTGCGCAGTGACATCATCTTTATCGGTGGTCTGCATTGTTAGTACGTAGTGCTTCATGGTTGAAACTGAGGCACGATCGTTCTGCAATGAGTGAGTCTTTGGATTGTTTAGATACTTCTTAACTAGCGCATCTACGCCGCGGTCAAGAGTTGCTGAGAACAACAAGCGCTGTCCATCAGGCTTTGCTTGATCAAGAATTTCTTTGACAACTGGTAAGAAGCCCATGTCAGCCATTTGATCAGCTTCATCAAGCACGGTGATTTGTAGATCATCGAGCTGAACTTCGCCTTTATCAAGTAAATCAATTAACCGTCCGGGTGTTGCAACCAAGATTGGGCAAGATTGACGCATTGCAGTGATTTGCTTGCCGTAAGGCATCCCGCCAGCGATTACTACTGAATCAAGACCAATAGATTTTGCAAGTGGGGTTAATACTTCATCAATCTGCTGCGCTAATTCACGAGTTGGCGTTAACACCAAACCAAGTGGCTTATGCGGCTTTGCTACGCGACCATTTAAGTTAGTCAGCATTGCTAAACCGAAAGCAAGTGTCTTACCTGAACCAGTTTGTCCGCGGCCCAAAATGTCATTGCCAGCAAGAGCATCAGGCAGTGTTGCAATCTGAATTGGGAATGGGTGGTTTATTCCTTGTGCAGTAAGGCGCTCAACTAATTTAGGTGCAATACCTAGTTCAGCGAAAGTCATTGTAATTTCAGTCTTTGGTGTGGCATCAATCAAATTAGCATCAGCTAAGTTAGCTGAAATGTAATTATCATCAGCACCGAAATCAGTTGTTGCTGAATGCGTGCGGCCATAGGCACTTGTTCGTTCTGGACGGTTATAAGAGTTAGTGCGATCTTCAGAACGTTTGAAATCACGTGCTGCATTTTCACTGCGCTTACCAACGCCTGGCACATATTTTTCGCGCTTGCGTGGTTCAAAGTTCGGACGACCATCGTTGCTGCGGTTTGCGCGAGCTTTAGCCGCATCGCGACGAGTTGACGGAACAGTGTCTGCATTTCGAGCCGGTGCTGGATTGCGATCAGGTCGTGTTGCGCGCTCTGCTACAAACTTGGTTGCACGAGTCTCTGGCTTTTCAGTGCGAGCTGCACCATTGCGTGGTCGATCAGCTGCTTTACGTTCAGATGTTTTGCGTTCTGGGCGACCTGTTGTAGGGCGCGCTCCACGATCAGTGCGTGACTTGCCGGTTGTTGGCTTTGATGAACGAGAACGTTCGAATACTGGAACTTCAGTGCTTCCATCAACTGGCTTTTCAACGCGTGGCTTAGAAACTTTTGATTCGGCATAACGCTTGGCGCGTAACTTTGAACGCTCTAAGTTGCGAGCTTCTTTCTTAGAAACAGTGCGTGGATCAATATCGGCATAACGACGCGATGCAGATTCTGTCTTCGCAGTCGTTTTATTTGCTGGCTTGCCAGCTTTGGCCGCGGCCGCTCGTCGAGCTTTGCCTGGGGCAGGGGTACGTGGTTGTAGAGCCATAGAAAATCAACACCAATCAAGACGTAAACAAGCGCGTCTTGGTTTGACTCAAATTGGTCAGGGTGGAGATAAGACTCGCAAGAAAGTGCAATTTTGCACTTGTATGAGGGAAGTACTTTGCTTCGGTCGAGGCAATGCCTAATTCTACCTTGGATTATCAACTTCACTTACCACTTGAATTACGCGGCAATCGGTAGCCTTTCGCAATGAGTTCCGCGAAAACTAAATCTTGGGTACCTCTTTATATAGCACTCGGAATTGTTTGGGGCTGTTCGTTCATTTTTATTAAGTTGGGGCTGGAGTTCTTGACCCCATTTGGGGTTGCTTTTGGTCGCTGCGCTTTGGGTGCGATTACTCTGTTAATTGCGCTCAAAGTAATGGGTTTGCGGCTACCCAAAGAAAAATCCACTTGGGGCCATTTATGGGTTGTTTCCCTTTTACTTAATGTGATTCCGGGAATTTTATTTGCAGTTGCCGAAACCGAAGTTACTTCGATCCTGGCTGGAATTATTAACGCTGTCACACCACTCATGACATTGATTGCAATCATGATCGCGTTTCGTGAAGAAAAGATACCTAGCCATCAAGTGATTGGTTTGATTCTTGGTTTCATCGGTGTACTAATTGTTTTGGGCGCTTGGAATGGTCTAGGTAATAATCCTTGGTGGGCAGTCGGTGCACTGCTGTTAGCCGTTGCTTGTTATGGAGTTTCCTTTCCATATTCTCGCAAAAATGTTTTGCCCCTAAAGCTAAAACCAGAAATTATGGCCGCAACTCAATTAGTAGCCGCAACAATTACTTTATTACCACTTTATTTATTTGATGGTATCGCTGAAGATAACTATGAACTAGGCCCTGTGCTGGCAATGTTAGGACTTGGAGTATTCGGTAGTGGTTTTGCTTATATCTGGAATTTCAAAATCATGGCGGCAGCTGGCAGTGCAATTGCCTCTTCAGTTACTTTCGTAACTCCAGTAGTCGCTGTGATCGTAGGAATAATTTTCTTAGGCGAGAAAGTTACTTGGAACGAACCAGTCGGCGGTCTAGTTGTTTTATTGAGTGCCGCAATCGCGCAAGGAAGAATTAAACTGAGAAGCCAACGGGCAATTCAAGGCGATTAGCTTTTAATAGCTCATCATTTTTTAGAATTTCAGCAGTATTGCCATCAGCGACAATTACTCCGCCGGAAAGAATTACTGATCGCTCGCAAAGTTCTAAGGCGTAAGGCAGATCGTGGGTAACCATCACCATCGTGATGTCTAACGAGCGCAAAATGTCGGCTAATTCGCGGCGGCTAGCTGGATCTAAGTTTGAAGAAGGCTCATCTAGCACCAGAATTTCGGGTTTCATAGCCAACACAGTTGCAACCGCAACCCGGCGACGTTGACCAAATGAAAGGTGATGAGGTGGTCGATCTTTGAACTCACTCATTCCGACAAGTCGAAGTGCATCATCGACAATTGCAGCAAGTTCAGCACCTCTTTTGCCCATGTTGTAAGGGCCAAAAGCAATATCTTCGCCAACAGTGGGCATGAATAGTTGATCATCTGGATCTTGAAAAACTATGCCAACTTTAGAGCGAATTGATTTTAATGATTCTTTATCTTTCGCATCTACTAACTGCCCAGCTACTTCAACTTTGCCATGCGCAGTCGGGTGGATTCCATTCATATGCATTACGAGTGTGGTTTTGCCGGCACCATTTGGGCCTAGCAGAGCAACACGTTCACCTTTTTCGATTTTTAAATTAACGCCATATAAAGCTTGGTTACCGTCTGGGTAAGCAAAGGCGAGATTCTCAATTAACAGACTTGGTGTTGAGCTCATATGTTAAATCCTAAACTGATCGCGAGAATTGTGAGAGCTGAAATTGGTAGAGCAAGTGCGGTAAACCAAACTGACTTAGAAAGTTTAGGTGGCTCTTCATGAGGCAATATGCCGGTGTAGCCTCTTGAGAGCATTGCCAAGTGGACTCGTTCGCCTCTTTCGTAAGATCTGATAAAAAGAGCACCCGCCGCAGTAGCCAATACTTTCCAATGTTTTATTCCAGTTGCATTAAAGCCACGTGACTCGCGCGCAACTTTCATACGTTCCATTTCATCATTAACTACATTCACATATCGCAACATGAAGGAAGCGATCTGCACCATCAAAGTAGGTAACTTTAATTTCTCTAGGCCACGCAACATTTCGCGAGCTGTGGTCGAAGTTGAAAGCGTGATCGCAGTTAACACGCCCAGGGTTCCTTTAATCAAAATTCCGGCAGCTGCAATTAAACCTTCTTGGTAGAGGTCAAACGGGCCAACTGAAACAACTTCACCTTTGCCAAAAAAGGGCATTAAGAACGCGAAGAAAACAAAGGGAACTTCAATGAGCGCACGCGTAAAGAGAGTTTTCAGCGGGATTTTTGCGGTAATCGCGACCACCAAGATGAGCACGAAATAACCCAAGAAGTTAAACCACCAGGTGATTGGTGTCGCAACTACTGTAAAAATAAAGAGCAGAGCTGCAATGATTTTGGGATGCGCAGGTAGCGAATGAACTACCGAATGCCGATGGATGTAGAGCCGTTCACCCACATCATGGCCGTGGTGGTGGCTAGTTTCGACCTTAATTTTTAGGGTTCTTGCGACGTAGCAATAGAAATAAACCGCCAGAAATCGCACCTGTTGCAACAACACCAATCAAGCCAGCTACCCCAACTGAGAGGCGCTCGTTTTCAATTCCCTTGACGCCATAATCAGCCAAAGCTGATCCAGAGTTCGTATGATCTTTCGCAGTTTCCAGGAATCCAATATCTCCGGCAACTTTTTCTAGACCATCCGGATGTGATGAAGCGTAGAAAGAAGCTCCACCAGCAAGGAGCGCCGAAACTAGAACACCCATGACAATAAATTTACGGTTACTAATCATTTTTGCGCTCTAATCTCAAGTTTAGAAGTTTCATTTTTCCAACCAAATACTAAATCCGAACGACTTGCCATTACAGCTCCTACAGTTAACGCAGTAATGATTGCTTCGCCTATACCAATCAAAATATGTGTTCCGACCATTGCGCTTAACACTGCCGAAACCGAGAATGTAGCTGTAGCTCCGATGGCGTATTGGATAACAAATCCAACTGCTGCAATCGGTACCGAAATTAATCCACCCGCTGCAGCAGCAATCGAGATAGACGATTTATTTTTCGGAAGAACTTTTCGAACCAACAAAAATACGGCGTATCCGCCCCAAACTCCAAGGACACCCATATTGAAAACATTTAAGCCAATTGCGCTAAGGCCGCCATCGGCAAATAAAAATCCTTGCATTAGCAAAACGACGGTCAGCGCTAAAGTTGCTGCATAAGGGCCGACGAGAACTGCAGCGAGAGCGCCACCCAATAGATGACCACTCGTTCCGGCAGCAACTGGGAAATTCAACATTTGAACCGCAAAGATGAAAACAGCGGTTAGCCCAGCAAGCGGTGCGCTCTTCTCATCTAGTTGCTTGCGCGCGCCAGCCAAAGAATAAGCAATCGCGCCAGCTGAGGCCGCAGCAAAAACAGCCGAAGTAGGCAGATCGATAAATCCGTCAGGAATATGCATAAGAAAATGTTAATGCAAATCATTCGCATCTGCATCTTGATGGCAAACTTGAGGTTAATTTTCCTCAAATGAGCGTCATTCACGGGTGTTTCGGAGGCAAACTCCCAGGCAAAGGCAGGCCAAGGCGTATAGAGTCACGGTTACTCGATAGGGCAAGAAACTTCGATTGGGGAGATCCAAATGGGCGATGACGAAGGCTTAGAAGATCTTGTAACCGAAGAAATGCTCTGGGATCGAATCCCCGAAGTTGAAGGCGCAGAACGTGCCAGTACTTACTACGAATTAAGTGCGCGAATTTTTGCCCGCGGCCAATATGACGAAGCTCTAGCTCTCGCTGAAACTGCTTGCGATATTTACAACGAACTTGGTGCAAGTGCACCATCTGAAGGTGTCGCCCAGGCATATAGCGCAATTGGTTACAACTTAAATCAGTTAAAGCGCATGGAAGAAGCCGCTACTGCAATGTCGAAAGCAGTTGAGATCTTGCGTGCGAATAAGTCATCTATTGCTCTAGAACTCGCTTGCACATTGGGTGAATGGTGGTTTGCTTCTAAGAATTACGAAAAAGTAATTTTCACAATGGATGAATGCGCTCAAGAACATTTGCTTGATGGAAATGAGTACGGAGCTGCAAATGATCTCTATTTGATTGGTTGCGCTCATCGTTCACTTAAGAATTTCCGCGAGGCAATCGTTTCGTTCTACGAAGCCCGCGATCTGTTTAAGCGCAACAAAGAAGTAATTCAAGTTGCTCGTTGTGATCAAAAAATTGCTTCGTGCCACGTTGCATTAGGTGAAGGCGATTTAGCTTTAACACGTGCCCGTAAAGCACTCGATGTTTTTCAAACTGCGCATGACCACATTCGTTCAAATAATGCACTCTTTGAATACGGTAAAGCCCAGGTGCTTTTGGAGAACTACGAAGAAGGTTTAAATACCCTCGATCAAGTTTTAACCGTTGCCACCGATGAAGATCCAAAAGACTTTGAGTTTATTGTAGATATTGAAACCTCTATCGCTGCAGTCATGCGACTTCAAGGTCGTAATGTCGAAGCTGATGAGATAGATCGACGTTTAGTATCAGTGCGCGAAGCGCTTGCCGACGAGGTCGAGAGCGAAGTAAGCGGCTCCTAACGCTGCGCCTATCCCAGCCAAAACCAGCGGTAATTCGTGAGTGCCGCGACTCCAGAGTGCCCCGCCCCAAATTCCGGCACCCAGAATCGCAAAGTTCATACTTGCTTGATAGACACCTTGCGCTCGACCACGATGTTCAGGCTGGCTCAAACGCGCAATCCAAGATTTACCTACCCCGTCAGTAAGCGCGCCAAAGAAGCCATAAAGGCCAAGCATTAGGAAAGCCAAGTGGTGGCTCTGAGTTAATCCTAAAGTGCAGTAAGCGATTGCAAAAGTTATCAACCCAAACATGTAAACCAATTGCGGAGAAAATTTATCGGCAATTACTCCGGCAGGATAAGCGGCAAAAGTTGCGACTAGATTTGCAAATGCATATGCAAGAACGACCATAGTTGTACTCAGACCGATGTCGTGCAGTCGAAGCAAAAGTAGTGCGTCGGGGATATTAGTCAGTTGAATCAGAACCAGTACACCGATTGATCTTTTAAGTGACAAAGGAAGCAAAACCTTTTGGCGTTTTTCTTTGGCAACCTTTACCTTTTTTACATACTTGTCTTTAATTAAAAGTGTTAATAGTCCACTTAGGAGAGCTGGGATTAGTGCCCATTGCGCAACTTTGCGGACGTCACCATCTAGCAGCCAAAGGCCCCCGACGGCCAATAGTGGACCAACAACTGCGCCAAAGTTATCGCCAGCTCGATGGAAACCAAAAGCTTTTCCTAAATGTTCTGTTGGAACCGAATCGTTAATCAATGCATCACGAGGCGTACTTCGCATTCCTTTTCCAATGCGATCGGTAATTCGACCAAAGAAAACTAAGGGCCAAGCCGTTGCAATGACGACCAGAGCTTTACCAATTCCAGCTAAGCCATAACCCGCTACAACAAAGGGTTTACGGCCTAGATAATCAGATTTATTGCCTGCCCAAAGTTTGGTGAATCCAGCCGCGGCTTCGGCACATCCCTCAATTAAGCCAAGGGCGATTGGTGCAGCACCAATTACGCCAGTTAATAAAATCGGAAGCAATGGATAAAGTAGATCGCTGGCAGCATCTTGGGTAAATGAAACTAGAGTTAAGACAATCAGATTTGGCGTTAGCCAACGAGAGTTTTTATTCATTTTGGCAAGTGTTGTAGCGCCCAGTGGTACATAGCAATTGCGCCAGCAGCTGATGCATTCATGCTGCGAGTAGAGCCGTACTGATTAATTTCAAGAACTACTTCGCAAACGGCAACTGCTTCTTCACTCATTCCGGCACCTTCTTGGCCAAATAGCAGAACGCAATTCTCTGGCAATTGGGTCGATTCAAGTTGCTTTGAAATGCCAGGCAAATTATCAATTCCGATTATTGGTAGTCCAGCTTCACGACAGTGATTTCCAAAGTCTTCAACAGTTGGGTGGTGGACAACTGTTAAGTATCTATCGGTAACCATTGCGCCGCGTTTATTCCAATCACGCTTGCCCACAATATGGACCGCACTTACATTAAAAGCGTTCGCAGTTCTAACCACTGAACCGATATTTAAATCATGTTGCCAATTTTCAATTGCGATCTGCAGTTTGTGGCGCTTGGTGTCTAAGTCAGCAACGATTGCGGCAACGGACCAATAGCGATACTTGTTGAGCACATTGCGACGATCACCATTCTCCAGAAGTTCTAAGTCATATTCAGCACCAGTTGGCCAAGGTTTTGGGTGTGGACCAACTCCAACAACCGGGAAAAATTCACCCGGACCAATTTCAGCTGGTGGCATACTCATTGGGTCAATCTATCTTTAGTAATAAGAAAGTAGTATTCGCAGCATGAAATTACGCCTGAAATCATTTGTCTCTGTCGGCGCAATCATCATCACACTAACTGCGGTCACGACATCTGGGGCTCCTGCAACCCTAAAAAGTAGCGCCATTACCCCAATTTTAAAGAGCGCTGCAGTATCTAAAACTCTCGCCCATCCGGGAATGATTTTACTTGATCCAGTAACTGGTGAAACAATTTTCAAATACAGTGCTGATTCACTGCGCATGCCAGCATCACTTCTAAAAATATTCTCTGCGGTGGCTTTATTAGATTATGTAGATCCAGAATTTAGATTCACTACCGAAATTCTCACTGGCGCTGAGCCAAACACCTTGATTATTGCGGGCTCGCTAGATCCCTGGATGGAACGAAACGGTGTTCTGGCTATAAAAATGGGTCGGGCATCTTTGCCCAAACTTGTAAAAACAGCTCTGAAGAAACTTGATGCCGATAACGGAGCGCCAATAAAAACTTTAAGAGTCGAGTATTCCCAAATGCACATCGCAGATTTAAGTTTTATAAAAGCGCAATTTTCCGCACGAGATATCAAAGTTAGTATGGTCAAAGTAACTCCCGAAGAAGCCTTGCTTTATTCAAAAGAGTCGATTGCAAAATTCCAGTCACCAGCCCTGCAAAAAATCATGGACTGGATGTTGATCTGGAGCGATAACACGCTTGGTAACCGAATGGCCATGTATGCCTCGATGAAAGCTGGAAATGGATATAGCGAGTCTGGTATAGAAAAAACGTTTGTAAAAACATTAACTAATCTAGAAATTGATGCGACTGGCTTAATTGCTGTTGATGGTAGTGGGCTCTCTCGAGCTAATCGAGTATCGGCAGAGATGCTGAGTCAACTACTGCTTAAGACTTATAACAACGATAAATACCGCACTATTTATGGTGGACTTCCGGTAGGTGGTGTTAATGGCACGATGCGTAATCGGTTTGTCACAAGTGCGCCTAAAGCAATTGGTTTAGTGCGAACTAAAACTGGCTCATTAACTGGCGTTGTTTCAATGGCTGGTTATGTGCAAGGTGGCGATCATGAGTACATATTTGTTGCTATCGCTGATCAGATTGCCAAGAATCCAACAGCTGCTAGGGCAGCACGCGTAGCATTTGATAAAGTTTTAGCTAAATTTGCAAAACCTGTTCCTACTATTTCGCCAAGTCCATCAGGCGTGCTACCAAGCCCAGATGCAACTCAGTCGACAAACAGTTAATTAATCGTCATCTTCACGAAAAGTAGTCGGCATAGTTATTGCGTTGCTTGACTGGGTAGGCGCCGAACTAGCAATCGTTGGGGACTCTTGGGTTAAATTTGAAGTTTCAAGAGCGCTGGCAGATTGGTCTTCGTGTGAGAGAAGTGCAAAACCGGCGCCGACTGGAATAACTAAAATGCCGGCCAAAATGAAGGCAAAATTGCGCTTCGGCGCTTTCTTCATCGTGCGGTTTACCGGCTGATCGTTATCAGCTAGTTCGAACCATTCAGGTTTCTGATTGTTTTCCATGACCAGAAAATAATTCATGAACCTGTGAGCCTTCTGGGAACGCCAGCGGTGAGGGCTGTGTATTTAACTTAGTAGCCTTGCCTGGTGAGCGTGAATCAGCCAGATAAGAGTTCGGATCTTCGGGTTCGTGGCTACCTAGACCTCATGAAATTGCGGGTCGTCGAGCTGTTGCTTGTGACTACTTTGCCAGCGCTAGTTCTAGCCCAAAATGGCATCCCATCTGTGGGTCTATCCATCGCCACAATTCTGGGCGGAACCTTGGCAGCTGGTAGTGCGAATGCATTCAACATGGTGATCGAGAGTGAAACCGATAAGTTGATGAAGCGAACCGCGCAACGTCCGATTGCAACTGGAGTTATTTCTCGTGGAGCTGCAACAATTTTTGCAGCCAGTATAGGCATAATTTCACTTCTAGTTTTTTGGTTTTTCACAACACCGCTTGCTACTTGCTTAACTCTTATTGCAATTGTTTTCTATGTCGTTGTTTACACGATGGCGCTAAAGCGACGAACTGCGCAGAATATTGTTTGGGGTGGAATCGCTGGCTGCATGCCGGTGTTGATCGGTTGGGCAGCGGTAACCAATGACTTATCAAGGGTTGCGTGGGCATTTTTCTTTGTTATTTTCTTTTGGACGCCACCACATTTTTGGGCACTGGCTATTAAATACAAAGATGACTACAACGCTGCGGGAATCCCAATGTTGCCAGGCGTGACATCGCAGGCAAATTTACATGGCCAAATGTGGTTCCATACAATTGCGATGTTTATCGCTTCCGTTGTAACAATTAACTTTGCTGGACTTTCACTCTGGGTGCAGCTTGTTAACGTTATTTTGTTTTCCGTTTTTGCTTTAACTCTTGCGCAACTTCGTGGTAGTAATCCAGATTATGGAAAAGTGGCAGCCAAAGTTTTCCAGTGGTCAATCTCTTACTTAAGTTTGTACTCGGTTTTACTTGTTGCCGCAGTTTTAATCTAAGTTTGTTTAGCCTAAGGCTTGCGCGATATCTTTAATTAGATCATCACTGTGTTCTAAGCCAACTGAGAGCCGCAAAGTTGTTGCCGTGATTCCCATTGCTAGCTGATCTTGCGGGCTCAGCCGGCGATGTGTGGTCGAGGCTGGGTGAGTAATTAGTGACTTGCTATCACCTAAATTGTTGGAAATATCGATGATTCGCAAGGCATCCATGAACTTATATACATCTTTTTTAGTGCCCTTGAACGTAATACCAATTGTTGTGCCGAATCCAGTCATTTGCCTCTTTGCTAATTCATGACCCGGGTGCGAAGGCAAACCAGGGAAGCTGACAATTTCAATTTCGGGCCTAGTGGCTAAAAACTCAGCAATTTTCTGCGCGTTATTAGCCATGCGTTCTACGCGCATATCCAAAGTTTCCAGTGATTTTAAAAGTACCCACGCATTGAAAGGACTCAATGATGGGCCGGTATGACGGAAGAATGGTTTGAAATACTCATTCATGTACCCGAAGCTTCCGAGTACGGCGCCAGCTAGAACGCGACCTTGGCCATCAAGATGTTTTGTTGCTGAATACATAACTACATCGGCACCAAGCTCAAGTGGGCGTTGCATCATTGGTGACGCCATTACGTTATCGACGATCACAGTTGCGCCAACTTTATGCGCCAAGTCAGAAATCATTCGGATATCAACAATTTCCATTAATGGATTACTTGGCGACTCGATAAAAACAACTTTGGTTGGTTTGCTTAGCGCTTGTGCCCAAACTTTTTCATCAGTACCTTTCACTAATTCAACTTCAACGCCCCAAGCTGGCAAAAATTCAGTGAGTACGACATGGCAAGAACTAAACATGGCAGCTGTTGCGACTACGCGATCACCCGCTTTAACCATGCAGGCAACCGAGGCAAACATGGCAGCCATACCAGACCCAGTAGCTACGCAAAGTTCGGCACCTTCGAGCTCAGCTAAACGATTTTCAAACATCGCAACAGTTGGATTACCAAATCGGCTATAAACAAAGTGATCGATCTCATCGGTAAAGGAATCTTCCGCTTCTTGGGCAGATGAATAGGTAAATCCGCTATTTAAAAAGAGTGCTTCAGAAGTTTCGCCAAAGCCAGTGCGAGTGAGACCTGCGCGAACCTGAGAAGTTTGTGGGTTAACTTTCCAATTCGGGGCGGGTCGGCGGTTGGGTTCTTGGTAGCCCCAGGCGTCTTTACTCATGCGCCAAGTGTAAGGGGAAGGACTATTGTGGTGGGCATGAGTAATCTCGCAGTAGCTGTTCAAGATTTAAGCAAGAAATATGGCGATACGTTTGCGGTATCGCACGCTAATTTCGAAGTCCCAATGGGAACTGTGTGCGGATTCGTTGGGCCAAATGGCTCTGGGAAAACCACCACTATTCGCATGCTGCTTGGCTTGATTTCGCCAACTGGTGGCTCCGGTGAAATCTTGGGCCATTCAATTAAGCATCCGGAAAAGTATTTAGCCAGCGTTGGCGCAATGATTGAAGGCCCAGCTTTCTATCCAGCACTAACTGGTCGCGAAAACTTAAATGTATTAGCAACTTTGGGTAACTACGGAACCGACCACGTGCAATCTCTCCTTGAGCGAGTTGGCTTAGGTGATCGAGGCAATTCAAAATACAAAACTTATTCACTCGGAATGAAACAACGTTTGGGCATCGCAGCGGCACTTTTGCCTAGTCCAAAACTACTAATTCTCGACGAACCAACTAACGGACTTGATCCCGAAGGAATTCAAGAGATTAGAGACTTACTCAAATCTTTAGCACAAGAAGGCACCACTGTTTTCGTTTCTTCACACTTGCTTTCAGAGCTTGAGCTAATCAGTCAGCATCTAGTTATGTTACGCAAAGGCAAAGTTTTATTTGCCGGCAAAATCGAAGATTTGTTTTTAGCACAACAACCTTTCATTCTGGTCAAGACGCCAAACGAAAGTGATTTACTAAAGATTTCTGAAATTGCAGTGGCTGCCGGCCATAAATCCACGATTCGCAGCGGTGTAGCACATATAGAAGGGCCAGCCGAATGGGCAGCTGAACTAAATAAGTCAGCTTTCGCCGCAGGAATAACCCTTTCACAGTTATCACCCATGCTGCCAAGTTTGGAAGAAACCTTCTTCGAGATGACGGGGGATTCCGAATGATTAGAGTATTTAAAGCCGAATGGCGCAAACTTCGTCGACCAACGCTTTTTCTTGGCACCCTGTTGGCATCAGCTGGCTTGACTGGTTTGGTTACCTCTTTACTGTTCTTGTTAATTGATTCTCCGCAAGGAAACTCTGATCGTGGCAACATGGTGTCCCGTGAAATTTTGCAGTTACCGAGTGGCTTAACTATTGGCTTTAGTAATGCAGCTGGGTTACTGGGAATAGTTGCCTTATGCGTTTTTGCTGCCCAAACCGCGCAGGAATATACCTATGGAACGCTACGCAATTTATTAGTACGTCAACCACGACGTATGCAGTTGCTACTTGGAAAATATGTATCTATGGCTTCATTTGCAGTAGTGATGGTGATTCTGGCTGCAGCAGTCAGCATGTCTTTAGCTTTTGGGCTATCAGGCAAAGCCAAAGTTGAAACTGACGCGTGGGTTACTTCCGATGCACTTCAAGAACTGGCAAAAACATTTGGAAATGTTCTCTTATCGGTAATTGCATTCGGCACTGTTGGCATGATTTTAGGACTCTTGCTTCGCTCACCAATTAGCTCTATTTCGCTGGGTGTTATCTGGTTATTGATTGTGGAGAATATCTTGATTGCAGTTAAAGCAAGCTTAGGAAAATGGATGCCAGGCAATTTGATGTCCACTATTGCTACTGGTGGCACATCCGAAGTTTCATATACACACGCGATTTCATTCACCGCGATTTATTTAGTAGTCGGCGCATTGATTGTTTCGACACTGTTCAAACGCCGTGATGTATCAAACTAATTAAGTACTGACACAACGGCGCTTCTAACCCATTTCCAAGGTGCCCCATTTATCCTAGGAACATGTCGAAGCGGCTAATTGCGCTCGCAGTCGCGCTTACTTTTCTAGGTAGTAGCACGGCTGTTTATGCCGCTTCCCCAAAACCAACTTTGGCGCAAATTGAGGCAGCGAAGAAAGCCGAAGCCGCTAAAAAGAAAGCAGCTGATGCAGCAGCGAAGAAATTAGCTGCTGCAAATTTGACGTTGAAAGCTCTGACTGCAAAAGCAAATCAAGCTCAAGGACTTTATGTAAAGGCAAAAGCTGAATTAGCTAAGGCCACCGCCGAAGCAGATGCTGCTGCGGAATATGCCCGTAAAACCGCTGCCGAGGTAGCTCTGGCGCATCGAACAATTGGCAAGTTGGCAGCTAATGCCTACATTATGGGTGGCACATTTAGTGATATCGAACCTTTGTTGAGTACAAATGGTCCACAAGATTTAATGGATCGAATTACTATTCTGCAATCTCTTGGTGATCAAAATACTGCCGCGCTTGAAAGATTTAAAGCAGCTGAAGTTATTGCACGGGCCGCCAAAGTGGTTGCCGACGCCGCAAAAGTTAAACAAGTTGCTGCGACTGAAAAAGTTGCCGCAGCTAAGAAAGTTGCCGATGATGCTAAAGCGCTTCAGCAAAAAGAAGTAGATAAATTGCGGGCAGTCCAAGATCAATTGATTAAGGAATTGACGAAAGCTAAAAATGTTCGCGTTACGCTAGAACAACAACGACAATTAGCTCTTCTTGAAGAAGCACAAGCTGGGCAAGCAGCGCAGACCCCTGGTCAGTCGAAAGTTTGGCCAGATATTGGCTTCAAGGGACGTTCAACAATTCGAACCACTCAAGAGCAGCGTGATGCTGCTGTTGCGTATGCCAAGAAACAAGTGTTAGCGCGCAAGCCGTACATCTGGGGCGCCGAAGGACCAAATTCCTTTGACTGCTCGGGCTTAGTATTCGCGGCTTACAGATCTGCTGGCTTGACTTGGCCGGACTGGGATCGCCTGAACTCAGCACTTTATGCGGGTTACACCAAGCATGTTTCCCTTAGCGAACTCGTGCCCGGTGATCTTTTGTTCTACTCGTATAAGGGAACTATCTCGAGCATCCACCACATCACGATCTATGCTGGAAATGGCATGATGTGGGAAGCCAACTCAACCAAAAAAGGCTTAATTTATTCAAATATTTACAGCATTAAGGGCTTAATGCCATTTGGTGGTCGGGTCTAGTCTTAACCCTGTGAGTGCAAACCCAGCAACCGTCGCGATCCGAAGTGCGGTGCGTGAGTGCCTAGCTAGCTGCAGCGCTGGCGACACTGTTCTAGTTGCAGTCTCAGGTGGCGCTGACTCCTTAGCGCTCGCAGCTGCACTTGTGCCAGAAACGAAAAATTTGTTAGTTAACTTAATCGGCGTAACTATTGATCATCAATTACAAAATAATTCTGACGCACAAGCTACGAAAGTTCACTCACAACTTTTGGAATTAGGAATTGCACAAGTTGAGATTGTAAAAGTTGCAGTTGAACTAGTCGATGGCTTGGAAGCATCTGCTCGACGTGCTCGCTATTCCGCACTCGACGCCGTGGCCGAAAAGCACAGTGCAAAATTAGTTTTTCTTGGCCACACTCTCAACGATCAAGCTGAAAGTGTTTTACTAGGTTTAGCGCGCGGATCAGGCGCGCGTTCACTTTCTGGAATGGCGCGCTGCACTGGAAAATATTGTCGACCACTTTTGGGAATCACCAGATCTCAAACCTTGGCTGCTTGCGATGAAAATAAATTATCGCCTTGGATTGACCCGCATAATTCAGATTCGCAATTTGCGCGTGTTCGCGTGCGCACCGATGCGATTCCAAAATTAGAAGAAAGCATTGGTCCTGGAATTACCGAAGCGCTGGCGCGAAGTGCCGAGCTTTTGCGAGACGATGCTGATGCGCTAGATGGATGGGCGAATGAAGTTGCAGTCAAACTAGATCTAGCTGATCTAGATATCTCTGCGTTAAATGGCTTACCTAAGGCGGTCAGAACTAGGGTCTTGCGCAAGGCGATTTATGCGGCGGGAGCGCCAATGGGCTCAATTACCGCCGATCACGTGGCCTGCGTTGAGGCCTTTGTCACCTCTTGGCACGGTCAAGGCGCCTGTAACCTCCCCGGCGGTGTGAAGGTTTCCCGAATTTCGGGCAGACTTTCGCTCCTGTCCCGCTAGTTAAAGTAAGCCTGCCAAATCAATGAAGGAGCACCGTGGATTTATCAGTTATTGAAAGCGATATCGAGCGCGTAATAGTTAGCGAAGTAGATCTACAAGCACGTATCAAAGAATTGGCAGCGCAAGTCGATGCCGATTATGAAGGTCGTGATGTACTACTTGTTGGCGTACTAAAAGGCGCAGTTATGGCGATGGCTGATTTAACTCGTGCAATGCAACGTCATCTGGAAATGGATTGGATGGCGGTCTCTTCATACGGTTCTGGCACCAAATCAAGTGGCGTTGTCCGCATCTTGAAGGATCTTGATCGTGATATCACTGGTCGCAATGTTTTAATCGTGGAAGATATCGTTGACTCAGGCTTGACTCTTTCTTGGTTGAAGTCAAACCTCGAATCTCGCGGCGCTGCCAACGTTGATATCTTGGCAATTTTGCGCAAACCAGAAGCTGCAAAAGTTGAAGTTGCAGTTAAGTATGTCGGTTTTGATATTCCAACAGACTTTGTTGTTGGTTACGGACTCGATTTCGATGAGAAATATCGGAACTTGCCATTTATCGGTGTGCTCGCAAAGCACATGTACGAATAGAAGCAATTTATGACTGACGAAATCAAGAAAGAAAAGAAAAAGAAAGTAGTGAAAACTGTGGCTAAACGCGGCGAAAAGAAGGCAGCCACAAAAGCTGGTCGAATTTTCCGCGGCCCGTTGTTTTGGATTGTCTTTGCGATTATTGCGGTTTCAGTTTTCGGCCAGATTTCTGGCGCAGGTAGCGCTTATACAAAAGTTAATACTTCTCAAATTCTTGATGCGATTGCACAATCAGAAGTAAACAGCGCAACCGTTATTGATAAAGATCAAATAATTCGAGTTGAACTAAAGCCTGGTCGCACAATTAATGGTGCTTCCAAAGTCGAAGCTTCTTATGTAGTTCGCCAAGAGCCAACAATTGTTGATGCTTTGAGCGCTAATCCGCCGCTAAGAGGCTGGAATATCGAGGTTCCTAAAACACCTCTGATTCTAAGTTTCTTGTTCTCGCTAGCTCCAATTCTGATTATCGGCTTGCTTTTCTTCTTCATGCTAAGTCAGTCACAAGGTGGAAATAAAGTATTTAGTTTTGGTAAATCACGGGCGAAGTTACAAAGTGATGAAGTTCCAAAGACAACTTTTGCTGATGTAGCGGGTGCCGACGAAGCTATTGCTGAATTACATGAGATCAAAGATTTCTTAGCGAATTCAGCCAAGTACGCCGAGTTGGGTGCCAAAATTCCAAAAGGTGTTTTGCTTTATGGTCCGCCCGGAACTGGAAAAACATTGTTAGCTCGTGCAGTTGCTGGCGAAGCAGGCGTTCCGTTCTACTCAATCTCTGGTTCTGACTTTGTTGAGATGTTCGTCGGTGTTGGTGCAGCGAGAGTGCGTGATCTGTTCAACCAAGCAAAAGCAAATGCACCCGCAATTATTTTTGTTGATGAAATTGATGCCGTCGGCCGCCAACGTGGAACCGGTATGGGTGGCGGTCACGATGAACGTGAACAAACCCTTAACCAACTCTTAGTAGAGATGGATGGCTTCGAAGCAAATGGTCAAGTAATTCTGATCGCAGCAACTAACCGTCCTGACGTGCTAGATCCAGCGTTACTTCGGCCAGGACGTTTTGATCGCCAAATTGCAGTTGATCGTCCTGACCTCAAAGGTCGCGAAGCAATTTTGCAAGTACACGCAAAAGGGAAACCAGTTGCAAAAGATTTAGTGCTACTGGAATATGCCCGTCGCACTCCTGGGTTTACTGGTGCTGACTTAGCAAATGTTCTTAATGAGGCAGCCCTGCTTGCGGCTCGTGAACTAAAAACCGAAATTGGTAATCGCGAACTAGATGAAGCTATCGATCGCGTCATGGCTGGACCACAGCGTAAATCACGCTTAATGTCGGACTCAGAACGTTTAGTTACGGCTTATCACGAGGCTGGCCACGCACTTGTCGCCCACGCTCTGCCACATACAGATCCAGTTCACAAAGTCACCATCATGCCGCGAGGCCGTGCTCTTGGTTTCACCATGGTTTTACCTGATGACGATAAGTACTCAACTACTCGTAATCAATTACTTGATCAATTGGCATATTCACTTGGTGGACGTGCAGCTGAAGAACTTATTTTCCATGATCCAACCACTGGCGCATCTAATGACATTGAGAAAGCAACTGCGCTCGCGAAAGCAATGGTTACTCAATACGGAATGACTGAAGCAATCGGCGCAATCAAACTTGGCAACGATGGCTCGGAACCATTTATGGGTCGTAGTTATGGACATGAACGTGACTACTCTGAAAAAGTTGCCTCAATTATCGATGCTGAAGTACGTAAGTTAATTGAAAATGCACATCAAGAAGCGTTCGACATTTTGGTAGCAAATCGAAAAACTCTCGATGCCATGGTTCTTGAGTTACTTGATCGCGAAACCATTAACAAAGATGACATCGCCGAAATCTTTAAGAAAGTTAAGTCTTGGGCAGAGCGACCAGCCTGGACTGGGTCAATCACTCGCGTTCCTTCAGATATCCCGCCGGTAGAAGTTCCGGCTAGGGCTAAGGCGCAAGAAGTCATTGAAGCCAAAAAACCACGTACTAGAAAGAAAACTAGTGAGTGAGATAAATTCAATCTCAATTGAAGATGGCGATGGTCGCGCCAAGCAACCATATGACGCAGCACGCGCCGAAGCAGCAGTTCGCGAGCTGCTACTTGCGCTAGGTGAAGACCCTGAGCGCGATGGATTGCGAGATACACCGGCGCGAGTAGCGCGTGCCATGGCCGAAAACTTCGCAGGGCTCTACCAATCACCCGAAGATGTACTAACCACAACTTTTGATATTGGCCACGAAGAACTGGTAATTATTAGAGATATTGACTTGTTTTCACAGTGCGAGCACCACTTAACACCTTTTCACGGCGTTGCTCATGTTGGCTATATTCCAAATGGGAAAATTACTGGCCTGTCGAAAATTGCACGCCTAGTAGATGTTTTTGCCAAGCGACCTCAAGTTCAAGAGCGCATGACTTCGCAAATTGCAGATGCCATGATGGAAATTCTAAAGCCAATGGGTGTAATCGTAATTATCGATTGTGAGCATTTATGCATGTCAATGCGTGGAGTACGCAAATCTGAGGCCCGCACAATTACTAGCGCAGTGCGTGGAGTGCTACGCGATCCGGCTACTCGCGCCGAAGCAATGTCACTAATTACAGCTCGGTAGATAATTCATGTTGGTAATGGGAATTCTTAATGCGACACCGGATTCCTTTGCCGATGGTGGCGAACACTTCACTTATCCAGCTGCCGTTGAGCACGGTTTAAAATTAATTTCCGAAGGCGCTGACATTATTGATGTAGGCGGTGAATCTACTCGACCAGGTGCCGAGCGAGTTTCAGCTGCTGAAGAAGAACGTCGGGTAATTAATGTAATTTCAAAGTTAACTGATGCCGGTAAACCAATAAGTATCGACACCATGCGGGCTTCAACTGCGCGAGCAGCAGTAATTGCTGGTGCATCAATAATTAATGATGTAAGTGGCGGACTGGCAGATGCTGCCATGTTAGATACCGTGGCTGAGTTAAAGGTTCCTTACATCGCCATGCATTGGCGTGGCCACTCTAAAGAGATGAATAATTTGGCGGTTTACACAAATGTGGTCGAAGAAGTCATCGCAGAGTTAAGTTTGCGAATTGAGGCAGCACTTTCAGCAGGTGTTAGTAAATCAAATTTGATTATTGATCCAGGAATCGGCTTTGCTAAAGAAGCCGCAGATAACTGGCTAATAATCGAGGAAATTGAGCGGTTTGTAGCCCTTGGTTACCCAGTACTTGTTGGCGCATCACGTAAACGATTCCTAGGGGGAGATGATCCAACCTCTCGTGAAGCAGCCACTGTCGAGCTAACTAAGCGGCTTAGCCAAAGCGGTATCTGGGCAGTTAGAGTTCACGGAGTAGCAGCTAACAAGGCGGTCTTGCAGTGAATGATTCAATTCGCATAAATGGCATTAAGGGCTTCGGTTATCACGGAGTATTTGCTGAGGAAACGAAGAATGGCCAAGAGTTCCTGGTCGATGTTGAATTAATTCTAGATTTAGAAAAAGCCTCAATTAGTGATGATTTATCCGACACGGTTGACTATGGCGCAATCTGTGACTTAGTTGTTGCTGCGATAACTGGCACACCATATAAATTGATTGAAAAGTTAGCTGGCGTGATTGCTGATGAGATTTTGGCAACTGCGAGCTTGGTCGAAATCGCGCTAGTCACAGTGCACAAACCAAGTGCGCCAGTAAATGCCGTCACTAGCGATATTAATGTGATGGTTATTCGTACTCGATGAAAGCTGTAGTTTCGTTAGGTGCCAATATCGGAGATCCGAAAGCAAATTTAGATTTAGCAGTTGCACTTTTGCGCGAAGCAACCGATGTGATTGCTGTTTCCAGTTATCTGCAAACGAAACCCGTAGGTGGACCAGAGCAACCTGACTATCAAAATGCTGTTGCAATTATCGAGTCAGAGTTGCCAGCTAAAGATTTGTTGGCCCTGTTAAATGGCATTGAAACTGCGATGGGTCGCACTCGTGAAATTCATTGGGGACCACGGGTAATTGATTTAGATTTGATTCAATATGGCGGATTATTAGTCCATGATGAGAAATTGACCTTGCCCCACCCACGAGCTCACGAACGTCACTTTGTTTTAGCGCCCTGGTTTGAGATTGAGCCCGAGGCAATCTTGCTTACGCACGGCCGGATTTCGGATCTACTAAATACTGATTTAGAATAAGAACGCATCGCCCGGGACCGCAAAAGGACTGGAGCCAAAAGATGACCGTACTAGTTCCGACAATGGGCGCCCTTCACAAGGGGCACCAAGCGTTGATTAAGCGTGCTCGAGAATTAGATAAAGAGGTAGTTGTAAGCATTTTTGTTAATCCGCTGCAATTTTCTGATGCCACTGATTTAGAAAGATATCCGCGAACTCCTGAAACCGATATCCAAGTTGCAACTTTGGCAGGTGCTACCGAAGTATGGTTTCCAAATTATGAAGAAATTTATCCAACTGATCCAGTTCAGATATCAGCTGGTTCGGTTGGCGATCTTTATGAAGGTGCCTCACGGCCGGGTCACTTTGCTGGTGTCTTAACTGTAGTTAATCGGCTATTTGAAATTGTTAAACCAACTGCGGCTGTATTCGGTGAGAAAGATTTTCAGCAGTTGTGGCTAATCAAAAATCACTTTAAAAAGATTGAAATTGACGCAGTACCGACTGTGCGTGAATTTGACGGCCTAGCTCTATCATCACGGAATATTCGGTTAACCGAATCAGATCGAGCAGCTGCGTTAATTATTTCTAAAGCACTCAATGAACCCGCGCGAATGCAGGAAATCTTGGCAACCGAGCCAGATTTCAAATTAGATTATGCCGAGATTATTGATGAGAAAACTTTTCAAAAAGCTAGCGCAATTACTCAACACAGGCGGGCCATCATCGCTGGTTGGATAAATGGAGTTCGATTGCTAGATAATGCGGTTGTGGAAACCAACTCATGAAGTTACTTGCCCCCAAGCCAGGTTGGACTTCGCGCGCCGATGTAATTGTGGTCGGCTCTGGAATCGCGGGCATGACTACTGCACTACAGCTTCGAACTTTTGGCTTATCAGTTTTAATAGTTACGAAAGCAAAAGTGGACGAAGGTTCAACTAAGTGGGCGCAAGGCGGAATCGCAGCAGCACTTGGCGACGGTGACTCACCAGAGGCCCATTTAACAGATACTTTGACGGCAGGTGTCGGCCTTTGCGATGTTGAAGCAGTTCGAGTTTTGGTGACTGAAGGTCCTGAAGCTGTCCGCAAATTAATTGAGCGTGGCGCCAAATTTGATACTGAAGCCGATGGCGAAATTGCGCTAACTCGCGAAGGTGGCCATTTACGTAATCGCATTTTGCATGCTGGCGGAGACGCAACTGGTGCTGAAGTATCACGTGCGCTATTGGCTGCAGTTCGTAATGATCCACAAATTGAGGTTGTTGAAGATGCTTTGGTACTAGATGCGCTAAAAGATAAAACTGGTCGCGTATGCGGCGTTACTCTGCACGTAATTGGTGCCGGCTCTCGTGATGGAGTTGGTCAAGCACTTGGCAAAGCTGTGGTTCTTGGCACCGGCGGGCTCGGGCAAGTTTTTGCGAGCACGACTAATCCATCGGTATCTACTGGCGACGGAGTTGCTCTTGCGCTGCGAGCTGGTGCAAAAATTGCAGATGTAGAATTTATTCAGTTCCATCCCACCGTACTTTGGTTAGGTGGAAAATCACGTGGTCAGCAACCATTAATTTCTGAAGCGGTTCGCGGTGAAGGTGCATATTTAGTTGATGACAACGGAATTCGATTTATGCAAGAGCTACATCCGTTGGCTGAATTAGCGCCACGCGATGTTGTGGCAATTGCAATCATGCGCAAAATGAAAGACAGCGGCCAAGACCATGTCTGGCTCGATGTTCGCCACTTAACTGGTTTCGCTGAAAGATTTCCAACCATTAACGCATCATGTTTATCTCACGGTATCGACCCAAGTAAAGATTTAATTCCAGTAGCACCAGCTTCTCACTATGCCTCAGGTGGAGTGCGCGTAGATTTAAATGGTCACAGCAGTATTGCTGGCCTATATGCCTGTGGTGAAACCGCTTGTTCTGGCGTTCACGGAGCTAACCGATTAGCCTCAAATTCACTGCTCGAAGGCCTAGTTTTCAGTGCTCGTATCGCAGCAGATATTGCCGCAAATTTGCCGGCCGAATCTGAACCAGTTGAGAACAACAGTCAATCTTTCTTGCTCGACCCCGCTGTTCGCAAAGAGCTACAAACTGCCATGAGTCGTGGTGCTGGCGTATTGCGTTCAGCTGACTCGCTGATTGAGACCAGTAATGCACTTTCTAGACTCGAAGTTCGACAAAGCGATTCCCCACAAGTTGATGCTTGGGAAACTACCAATCTATTTCAACTTGCCCAAACAATTTTGCGAGCAGCGTTGATTAGACAAGAAACGCGCGGTTCGCACTGGCGCGAAGATTTCCCAGATACAAGTTTCGCATGGGAAAAAAGAATTGTGCAACAAATTGATGAAGTTGGTAATTGGGCAACTGAATATGCGCAGGTGATAAATAAATGATTAATTACGATTTAGTAAAAGCCGCCCTTGCCGAAGATTTAGCAGGGGGAGTAGATGTAACTTCAGTTGCAACTATTGCGGCCGATGCCGAGCTACAGGCAGAGTTTGTAGCACGTGAATCTGGCGTAGTTGCTGGCCTCGAAATGGCAAAAGCAGTTTTAACTGAAGTTGGAGTTGTGGGTATCTCAGTCCTGGTTGAAGATGGCGCATCAGTAAATGCCGGTGATGTATTAATTAGAGTTTCCGGAAATGCGCGTGCGATCTTGCTAGCAGAACGAACCGCACTAAATTTCCTAGGACACTTATCTGGCATTGCTACCTTAACTAACCAATGGGTTAAAGCTGTTTCTGGCACAAAGTGCGAAATTCGCGATACTCGCAAGACCACACCTGGTTGGCGTGAATTAGAAAAGTTTGCCGTGCATCTGGGCGGTGGAACTAATCATCGAATGTCATTGTCTGATGCAGCTCTGATTAAAGATAATCACATTGCCGCAGCTGGTGGCGTGAAAGCAGCGTTTGGCGCGGTTCGCAGCGCATTTCCGAACGCTCCGATCGAGATCGAAGTCGATACTTTGGAACAGTTAGCCGAAGTTCTGCCACTAAAGCCGGATTTAGTTCTACTCGACAATATGACACCTGACCAATGTCGAGCAGCAGTTTCACTAGTTGCGGGCCAAACTAAATTAGAAGCTTCGGGTGGCATCACGCTAGATAAAGCTCGCACATATGCCGAAACTGGCGTTGATTTCCTAGCAATTGGCGCACTCACGCATTCGGCAAAAAATTTCGATATCGGCCTTGACGTAAGGAGCAAATAACTATGTTGTTAACTGTAGATGTTGGTAACACCAATACCGTGCTGGGAATTTTCGAAGGTGAGAATTTAACCCAGTCTTGGCGAGTTAAGACCGACCCACGCAACACGGCCGATGAACTTTGGTTGCAATACGAAGCTCTGGTTTCGGAGTATGACTTAACTGGCTTAGCAATTTGCAGCACCGTACCCGCAACTCTGCGCGAATTACGTCGCATGATCGCTGATTACTTTGAAGATGTACCAACCACCATCGTTGAACCAGGAATTAAAACTGGTGTTCCACTGCTAGTAGATAATCCGAAAGAAATTGGCGCTGACCGCATCGTAAATACTTTAGCCGCTCACACTTTATTTGACGGACCAGCAATCGTGGTCGATTTTGGAACTTCCACAAACTTTGATGTGGTTTCACCAACTGGTGAGTTTCTAGGTGGAGCGCTTGCGCCAGGCATAGAAATCTCAGTTGAAGCACTTGCTGCCAGA
>Ga0214921_10002690_pt1 | contig 28430 bp, 26 predicted proteins | sample LL1505_MetaG_FD_177992 | JGI IMG/M metagenome (GOLD analysis project Ga0214921, IMG submission 177992) | Freshwater microbial communities from Lake Lanier, Atlanta, Georgia, United States - LL-1505 | ecosystem: Environmental > Aquatic > Freshwater > Lake | place: USA: Georgia | collected...
AATTGAAGTTCCGGGGCAACGCCTTCGTGAACTGCTGGATCAAGCGCTTGTTCAAGTCAATGCGGCGCTGAATCAAGGACGCGCTGCGCTTGACAAAGTCATTGATCAAGCGGAGAGCAAAATCAACCTTGCTTTGAAACGCGCTGAGGACATGGTCGACCAAGCTTTGACAGCCATAGAAACCCAAAACACGCGGCTGAACGAAGGGCTGCAACAAGCCTTGACACAAGTTGATGCGCAATTGGCGGGCTTGCCGCCAGTGGCCCAACAATTGCTCCAAACTGCTCGGGACCAGGCTGAGAAGGCAGGCCTGGATGTGAAAGGCCTTGAGGCCAAGGTGCAAACCTTGCGTGAAGAAACCGAAACGGCCCTGAAAAAACCAGTGGACGACGCACAAAGCGCGGCTGACGCTGCCCAGGCTGAGCAAGAAAAGCTCGCGCAAGCCGATCAAGACTTGCGTGCCAGTGAAGAAGAGGATGCGGCCAGCATGGCTCAGAAAGAGGATACGACTTCTTCACTCAATGATGGCTTGCAAGAATGCCGCGACGATGCAGAGCAGGCCGTTCAAGTCACGAGCAATGCCCAAACTGAAGCCCAAGCGGGCTTGGACGGCGCCACAAGTTCGTTGGAAAGCATTCAAGCTGACGCAGATGCCGCGATGTCCGATGCATCGGCCGAAGCGGAATCGGTGAACGACGATGTCAACGCAGGTTTGCTAGGCTTGGCCGCTGAAATGTCCAGTTTGAAGTCGGCGGTGCTGGAAGCCCAAGCCAGCATGGGTGCGAGATGCGCTCAAACCTTGACGGAAGTTGAGGGCTACCGTGACGAAGGTCAAGCGCAAATCAATGCGGCAGCGGCCGACGTAGAAGCAGCGCAATCGCAAGTTGAAGCAGCGCAAGCCGACATTCAGGCTGCCGAAGCGATTGTCGATGCCGAAGTTGTCAAGCACGGAGGCGAACCACTCGCTCGAAATTCTGCTGCAGCCAAGGAAGCCAAGGCCGCTGAAGCACAACAAGCCAAAGAACAAGAAGAAAAAGCCGCTGCTCAGCAAGCTGCTGAAACGCCGTCCTCAGCATCGGATGGCGCGGCTGTCAAAGCAGATTCAAACGAGGGTTCAACAGCGTCTGCCCAAGCTGACAATACAACACAGGGGGCGTCGAACACGACGGATGCGTCTAAACAGGCCGCCCAAGAGGCTGCACCTAAAGCGTCAGAAACAACTGACAGCCCCGCGTCCACAACTGACGAAGCGAGAAAAGACGCCGCGGACGCTTCTGACAATGCAACGGCCAGCAATACATCGGAAGACCCAGCTCAAGCCGATCAAAGCGAAGAAATCGAAAAAGCTGCTGAATCGGCTCAAAATGTTGCCGATCAAGTGGACTCGCTCAAATCAGACAGGTCTGGCAAGGTCGACTCTGGGGACCAAAGGGGCAAAGAATCGGTGGTTGCCGATCCTGCCGCACAAAATGAGCCCATCAATGAATCGCTTGCAGAAGCTGACTTACAAGCGAAATCCGCTGAAAGAGCACAAAGCACATCATCAACGCAAGCAACTTCTGCGGCTGAGAAACAAGCGGACGAGTTGGAAGAGGACGAATACGATGAGGATGATGAAGAAGAAGCACATGCAGATGACGAGGTTGACAACGCGAATTCACCTCAGCAGTTTGCTGAAAACGGAACGGCCGTAGAACCCTCGCCAACAAGCGGGGCTGAAGGTGCCAACCTCCAAGCCTTGGCAGCGAAGCGAGTACCCAAACGATCCCTAAAACGCAAGCCTAAAGCTACGGGAACACAACAATCTGCTGCACCTGCCGACGCAGCGGCGCCCAAGTCTGGGCTGGCAGCAGCACCGTCGGTAAAAGACTCTGGTGCGACAAGCGAAGTTGGGTCAAAGTTACCGACAGGTCGTGCAGCTGACATTGAAAGTCCAACTGGGTTACCTAGCGAATTGACGTCAGATGGCAATGCAAAACCGTTGCAGTCAAGCCGTGGCGAGTCGCCCATCCAAGATGGACAGGAAGCGGCGCCTCAGGCAGCTTCAGAAAATGCGGACAATGACTTGCCGCAAAACTCAGAGGCTACCGACTCGGCTTTCTCTTCCTCGTCGGAGCCACACTCCGCAACAGAACCTGACAGTCAAGCCCAAGCCTCGTCAGCACCGGACTCCGCCTTCTGGTCTTCTTCGGAGCCAGATTCTGCCAAAACTTCCGACAGTCAAGCGCAAAGCTCGTCGGCCCCGGAGTCCGCCTTCTCATCTTCGACTGAACCGCTCAATGAAGGTGGTGCAGATACCGAAGCGGGTTCAGATACAAATGCAGATACAAATGCAGACACAGATGCCAGTCCTGATGCAAGTATTGAGGCCAGTGCTGAGACCGATATGGCTGCTGACGCCACTCAGGACGAACCATCGCCTGCCATGCCAACACCCAAAGTGGTTTAAATATGAATGAGAAAACTTTGTTTGATCTCGTTTGCTTTGCCTTTTCCCCATCTCTTACAACAAATCAAGGAACCAAATATCATGAACAAAATCGGTGTTCTCGGCGGCATGGGCCCAGCGGCCACAGCAGATTTCTTAACAAAGCTGGTTCAACTTACACCGGCCAGTTGTGACCAAGAGCATTTACCCGTGGTGGTGGCCAATTTGCCACACATACCAGACCGAAGCCGAGCCATCTTGGGCTTGGGACCCGATCCACTGCCAGCCATGTGCGCAAGCATCGATTTGTTGGTCAATGCAGGCTGCGGTGTGATCGCTGTACCTTGCAACACATCGCACCACTGGCACTCAGATTTTTCCAAACACGCATCGGTCCCAGTGTTGCACATCGCACAAGCCTGTGTTGAAGCTGTAGGACGTGCGGGTACGACTGCAATTTTGGGAACAAGAGGTTGTCTTCAATCAGGTTTTTACCAGCGGACGATTGAGGAACAGGGTGGCCTGTGCCATGTTCCTGACGCTCAAACTGTGCAGCCTTTGGTCGATGCCACGATAGCGGCTGTCAAAGGTGGTGATTTGAATGCAGGTGCGAACTACTTGGCGCAAGTTCTTCGCATCCTGGCAGACAAGGGCGTGAATGCAGCTGTGCTGGCTTGTACTGAATTACCTTTGGCAGCGAGCATTTGCGATCCTGCAGCTCATGCCGGCATGACTTTGGTGGACAGCACCTTAGAGCTTGCACGCGCCAGTGTGCGTTATGGCCTCGATCGAGGTTGGCACAAAAGCGCTATGACCATGCGTTAAATGATCTTAACTTTTTGTATGCCTTGGCTTTAGAAAAATAAACTTAGTTTGGGCGCATTTTTTGCTTAAGTTTTGGTGGGTTTGCCGACCTGTTGGTTTTTCGACAAATTGTTCAACGCACCTCTACTTGAAAGCACGAAATGACATTCACACACTTTTCTAGCGCTCTTCCAATTCCCATGCTCCGAACTTTTTGTTTGGGTTTGACACTTTTTAGCATCGCTTCATTGAGTCACGCACAGGGGCAATCACCCGCACCATCTACCGCCCCCCTCAGCCGACTAGAAAATTTAGGCAGTCAAATTTTCAAAGACCAAGCCTTGTCAGAACCCAGAGGCACTTCATGCAACGACTGCCATCTGGCCAGCTCGGGCTTTGCCGGCAACAACGGATCCAGAATTGGCGTGGCGCAAGGTAGCACCCCTCAAGCCATCGGCGGCCGAAACGCCATGTCCAATGCTTACACATCGTTCACGCCCAAATTTCAATTCAGAGTCACCGCCGAAGATGTTGACCCAGTGGGCGGTTTCTTTTGGGATGGCCGCTCGGACACCGCAGAGCTTCAAGCCTTGGGCCCACTGTTGAACAAATTAGAAATGAACAACAAAGATGCAGCCAGCGTGGTGCGCAAAATTGCATCTGCCCCGTATGCACAAATGTTCAAGGATGAGTTTGGCAGCCAAATCTTCAACAACCCCAGCTTAGCCTTTCAAAAAATAGGCGTGGCCATTGCCGCATTTGAAAGAACTTCTGCACTTCAGCCCTTCAGCAGCAAATACGACCAATTCATTCAGGGCAAAGCGAAATTCACACCGCAAGAAACCAATGGCATGAAGGTGTTCATGGATGTCAACAAAGGCAATTGTGCTTCTTGCCACACGATGAACCCATCCTCCCCCAAGCCCAGCGACTCATTGTTTACGGACTTTGCTTTTTATGCCACAGGCATTCCACGCAACATGGCCATTCCTAGAAATGCCAACCCTTCCTTTTACGACTTGGGCTTGTGCGGACCCGATCGCACCAAGCCAGCCCTTACCAGCAACGTGCCCGCCAACATCAGCATTGAAAAGTTTTGTGGCACCTTTCGCATGACATCCTTGCGAAATACAGCCGAAAGAAAAGCTTGGATGCACAACGGCTTTTTCAAAGACTTGCGTGACGTTGTGAGTTTTTACGCTACACGAAACAGCGATCCAAAGCGTTGGTACGGCCCCAAAGGCATCCCCAATGATTTGCCTTCAGCATACGTTGGCAACATAGTGAGCGACCGTGTGCCATTCAATCGCCCTGCTTCCGCGGGTCCCGCGCTGACTGAAAGGGAAATTGACGATGTGCTGGCATTTCTTAAAACCTTGAGCGATGCACCCGCGCAGCCTCAAGGCCCAGAAGTTCCGCCTTTGGTTGGCGTCAAAAACAACCCTTTTGGTCGCTGATTGAGGGAGCCTTTTCGATCTGAAGCAATTATTTGCTTGCAGGCGCAGTAGCGGGCGCAGCAGCAGGCGCAGCAGCAGGTGCCTCAACTGCAGCAGGGACAGGGGCAGGCGCAGGAGAGTGAACGGCCTCTGCGCCGTGCTTTTCGCCTGTCATGTCGATGTTGTCGCCACCTTTAGAAATGACATACAAGGCCAAACCGGCGAACACAGCAAATCCAACAGCAATTTTCCACATAAGGTTTCTCCAAAAATATTGTGTATTAATTGGGGTCAGAGCAATATTAATTTGGTCAATCGAAGTGGGATAAAGGCTAAGGGGGCTGAACGATTTCTGGTACTCCAGTATGAGGAAGCCCCCTTAGCCTTTATCCCGCTTCGATTGGAAATTAATGTTGATCTGACCCCAATTAAAAAAAAGCCCTCCGAGGGGAGGGCTTGAATGTAGCACCGAGATGGTCTCGGAAAGCTTACAAATTAGTCGTTGGCGTAAATGTCGACGTCTTTGGTTTCTTTGATGAACAAGCCACCAATCACAACCGTTGCGGCCGCAATGATGACGGGGTACCAGAGACCGTTGTACATGTTACCGGTTTGAGCCACGATCGCGAAAGCGGTTGTAGGCATCAAACCACCAAACCAGCCATTGCCAATGTGGTAAGGCAAGGACATGGAGGTGTAACGAATGCGTGTGGGGAACATCTCTACCAACATGGCAGCAATAGGACCGTACACCATCGTGACCAAAATCACCAAGTAAGTCAGGATGATGATCACGGTGACTTTGTCAAACTTGGCCATGTCAGCTTTGGCAGGGTAGTTGGCTGCTTTCAAAGCAGCGCCCAAGTTGCTTGCCAAGAGGGTTGTGCCCGCCGTTTTTTCGTTGCTCAAATCTTTGACAGATTTGGTTGCAGCTTCAATGGCCTTCGCGTCTTTTGGCTCAGCAGCGTTGAGGGCTGCGAGTTTCTCTTCAGCTTTGGCCTTGGCAGCGGCAATGTCTTCTGGAGAGTACTTGACGTTCACAACGGTATCGCCCACCTTGATCACAGCAGGGGTGCCAGCTGGCGCCGCGATGTTTTCGTAGGAAACAGACGCACTGGCCAAACGTTGCTTGGCAATGTCACAAGAAGACGTGAACTTTTTCGTGCCAGTGGGGTTGAACTGGAATGAACACTCACCAGGATCGGCGGTCACCGTGACCTTGGCAGCCTTTTGAGCAGCGTGCAAGTCTGGGTTGGCAGCCTTTGTAAGGGCTTCAAATACTGGGAAGTATGTAACAACCGCTAAGAAACAACCAGCCAAGATCAAGGGCTTACGGCCAACCTTGTCTGACAGCGTTCCGAAGATCACGAAGAAAGGCGTTCCAATGATCAAGGAGATGGCCACCATGATGTTGGCTGTTGGTCCGTCCACTTTCAAAGCTTGTGTCAAGAAGAACAAAGCGTAGAACTGACCAGAATACCAAACCACAGCTTGACCCATGACCAGACCAAACAAGGCCAAGATCACGATTTTCAAGTTTTTCCATTGACCGAAGGATTCAGACAAAGGTGACTTGGAAGTTTTGCCTTCTGATTTCATTTTGACGAAAGCAGGTGACTCGTTCATGCTCAGACGGATGTAGACCGAAATGGCCAACAACAGAATAGAGACAAGGAACGGAACACGCCAGCCCCAATCGCTAAAAGCTTCTTCGCCAATGATGGTACGTGTCGCCAAAATCACCATCAAGGACAAGAACAAACCCAAAGTGGCTGTGGTCTGAATCCAAGCAGTGTAAGCACCACGTTTGCCCATGGGCGCGTGCTCGGCCACATACGTGGCTGCACCACCGTACTCACCGCCCAAAGCCAGACCCTGCAACAAACGCAAGCAGATCAGGATGACGGGAGCGGCCACGCCAATGCTGGCGTAGTTAGGCAAGATACCCACGATGAAGGTGGAGACACCCATGATCAGGATGGTGACCAAGAAGGTGTATTTGCGGCCAATCATGTCGCCCAAGCGGCCAAAGAAAATGGCGCCGAAAGGACGGACGATGAAACCAGCAGCGAACGCCAACAGCGCGAAAATGAACGCTGAGCCTTCATCCAAACCGCTGAAGAACTGTTTCGCAATGATTGCGGCGAGTGAACCGTAAAGGTAGAAGTCGTACCATTCGAATACCGTACCGAGGGAAGAAGCAAAAATAACCTTCTTCTCTTCGGGCGACATCGGGCGTGGATCTGTTGTTGCCATAGAGCTGTCTCCAAAAAATAGCCCTCGACACGAAGGCTTGGGCGCATTCTTGGGGCAGGCTCTGACCACCCTCTGACACCAAACCAACACAAGCTGACAAACTAAGGTGAAACCCTTTGTTTTATTTTTACATCGTGGGATTGATTGAAACTAAAGGGTAAACACGGGGTGAAGCTAGACCTGGGCCAACCCCCAAGGTCGGTGCTGGTGTGCGAATTGGCGGCGCCGTCCTAGCGCAATCGACTGTCTCATGAGAAGATGCCATCAATGCCAACGCCCCTCACGCAGCTAGCCTTCAACAACCGAGTCAATCGTTTGCGTTTGAGCCTTTTGTTCATCTGGGGCAGCGTCACTTTTTGTGTGCCGTTTTTTGCACGCGATTTCAACTTCACGGTGCTCAACAAACCCTTCGGCTTTTGGATGGCCGCTCAAGGCTCTGTGCTCATGTTTTTGGTCATCACATGGGTGTACGCGTTGCTGGTCAACCACTGGGAAAGTCAAATGCAAAGCGATGCAGAAACGTCTGCAGCGCCCTGACTATTGAGGCGCAGGTGTTCTGCGAATGCCCACAGGCAACTTGCCGGCATCCACCCAATCGGCACTTTCAAACCACACATCGCCTTGAAGATAAGCCCGCAACATCGGCAGTGCGTCTTGCCCCCAAAAAACTTGACCGTCCACCACGATGCTGGGCACCCCAAACAGGCCCAGGTCAATGGCTTGTTGGGTTTGCTGTTGAAGCAGTTGCTTCACTTCAAGGGATTGTGGGTCTTTCGAAGTTAAATGCGCTTGACTGAGCAAATGCAATTGCAATGCTTCAAAGCGTTCGGCATCCGCTGCTTCGAGACCACTGCACCACACATGTTTGAAAATAGTTTCCACCACATAGCGATTGGGTTGTCCGCTGTTTGAATCTGAGGCGGAGGCAGCAGCTACGGCCAGACGCAGCAAGGCCAAAGAGTTGAACGGGTGCGAAGCGGGCATTTGCAAATCAGTGCCCTGCTGTTTGGCCAACCACATGACCTGGCGATACGTCCAGTCGCGTTTGCCTGGTATTTCGGCAGGGCCCAATTGGCCATGGTGTTTGAGGATGGCGCCAAACACCACGGGGTGGTAATGCACGCGATGGCTCATGCCCTCTAAGGCTTTGGGCAAGGCCTGAAAAGCCAACCACGCATAGGGCGAAATGAAATCGAAATAAAAATGAATTTCTTTCATGGCTTGGTAATTTGAAGGCGCTTTGCACAGCGCACTTGAATGTGTTGCCAAACTTCACGTTGTTGTGCACTGTGCATTTGACCCCACGCACCAATCTCGTCCAAGCTTCTGAGACAACCCTCGCACAAGCCTTCAGTAGGATGCACCACACACACTGAAACACAGGGTGACGGCACATACGGGTCCTTGCTTTCGAGTACTTGTTCGGCACGGCGTTGCAGACGAGATAAGACACTCATGGCTTGGTGCTTGATTCTTTGAAGTCGCATTCGCCGGATTAGCCGCTTTAGCCCAAGCGCTTGCTGAGCGTGGCGGTGGCCACACGCGAGCCCGATTTGCGCTGCAAGAAATCGCTGATGAAAGCACCTGCATCGACCAGCTTGTCGAGGTCAATGCCGGTTTCAATGCCCATGCCATGCAGCATGTACACCACATCTTCGGTGGCCACATTGCCTGTGGCACCTTTGGCATAAGGGCAACCGCCCAAGCCTGCCACCGAGGCATCGTATTGCCACACGCCCATTTCCAAACTGGCCAAGGTGTTGGCCAAAGCTTGGCCATACGTGTCGTGAAAATGGCCCGAAACATCGTTCAAGTCATAGTGCTTCAAAGTGGCTTCGATGGCGGCTTGCACTTTGCGCGGCGTGCCCACGCCGATGGTGTCAGCCACGCCCAAATGTTGCACGCCAATGCCCTTCATGAGTTTGGCCAACCGCTCTACGCTGGCCGTTGGCACATCGCCTTCGTAGGGGCAACCCACCGCGCACGACATGGCGCCGCGCACATGAATGCCGGCTGCACGCGCTGCTTCCACCACAGGTGCAAAACGTTGAATGCTTTCTTCAATGCTGCAGTTGATGTTCTTCTGGCTGAAGGCTTCACTGGCCGCAGCAAACACCACAATTTCATGAGGCTTGCTGACGAGTGCAGCTTGGAAGCCTTGCATGTTGGGCGTCAGAACAGAATAGCGAACGTCTGCTTGGCGCTGTAGGCCCGCCATGACTTCTGCGTTATCGGCCATTTGCGGCACCCACTTGGGGCTCACAAAGCTGGTGACTTCAATTTCCTTCAAACCCGCCGCTTGCAAACGGTGAACCAGTTCAATTTTGATGGCAGCCGGTACGGCTTGCTTTTCATTTTGCAAGCCATCACGGGGGCCAACGTCGACCAACTTAACGCGGGAAGGAATCGTCATGTTTGAACTTTAAAGAAATTGTGCATTGACCGACCTGTTTCAATAGCCTCTCACTTTGTCAACTCGGCCTTCAATGAACTCACCAGCGTACACCGCTTTGATCTTGCCCGCAATTTGCGCCACGCTTTCTTCACGCAGTGTGCGCGCAGAAGTGTGCGGTGTGACCACAATTTGGGGATGCTTCCAAAATGCGTGGTCCTGCGGCAATGGCTCTACTCGAAACACATCGAGTGTGGCGCCAGCCATGTGGCCTTGGTCTAGCAAGTCAATCAAATCTTGATCAACCACATGTTTGCCACGCGCAACGTTGATTAAAAAAGCACCGGCTTGAAGCTGCGACAAATTGGCATGGTTCAATATATTTTCAGTCTCGGGGGTGAGGGGCAACAAATTGACCAGCACCTTGGTGGCTTTTAAAAATGCGGGCAACTGCTCGGGGCCTGTGAAACTTTGAACGCCCGCCAACTGTTTGGGCGAGCGGCTCCACACATTGACGGGAAATTCAAACTGTTGCAAGGCTTGGGCCACCTTGCTGCCCAACACGCCCGCACCCAATACACCCACTGAAAATTCGGAGCGCAAGGCCGGCTTGCGATAAGACCAACGCTGCTCGGGCTGGTCGTTTTCATAGTGCTTGAATTCCCGAAAATAACGAATGGCCGCATGGCACACATACTCAGCCATTTGCACGGACATGCCAGCGTCGTTCAAGCGCACAATGTTCAAGCTGCTGGGCAAATTGAGCTTGAGCAAGGCATCAACGCCCGCGCCAATGTTGAACAAATTTTGCAATTGAGTTTGCTCGTCAATGAAGCTTTGCGGCGGTGACCACACCACGGCATGGTCGGCCAGCTTGGGAGCATGGCCTGCGGGGGTAGCTTGCCACTCCCAAATATCAACGCCAGGCAAGGCCTGACGAAAACCCTCTAGCCAGGGATCTGCTTTGGTATTGGTGCAACAAAAAACGATTTTCATAGCGCCTAGTTTACGCAAGCTTGAGCAACTCTGCTCCCTCTGCAATTTGATCGCCTGGCGCATACAGCAATTCGGCCACTTGGCCGTCTTTGGGCGCCGCAATGGTGTGCTCCATTTTCATGGCCTCCATGACGGCCAAAGTTTGGCCAGCCTTGACCTTGTCGCCCACCTTCACTGCAAACGACACCACCTTGCCAGGCATCGGCGCAGTCAGCCCGCCCTTTTCATCTTGCGCGCCTTCAGCGTAGGCCAAAGGATGAATGAGGCGAATGCGCGTGGCGCCGGCTTGGGTGAATACGTGGGCCAAGTCGGCAGGCTGGCCGGGCTTGCCTTGTTGCAACACCACCTCGCTGGCAACGCGTTGCCCTTGCCAAGTGACGTTCAGCGTATGGCTGCCCGTCAAAGAAAATTCATCGTGCAAGCCTTTGGCCCCCGGCCCCGCAGCATCGCCCCAAGTGAGGTGCATGGCACCCTGGTGACCATAGTGCAGCCAAGCGGTATGCATCTGACCTGCAAACTCCAAGGGAAATCTGCGGCTGGTTTCAGCATGCGATTGCCAGCCGTCGCTTTTGCTAAACGGATCGTGGCCTTGTTGGGCATTTTCTTGCTGCAAGGTGTGCGCCACCACGGCAGCAGCCGCCACATTCAAGCCCACCTTTTCTTGATTGAACAACACATTGGCTTCGCGCGCAATCAGCGCTGTGTCTAAGCGCGCCTCTGTAAACGACGCACTGCTCACCACATGCCTCAAAAACTGCACGTTGGTAGACAAGCCCACCACTTGCGTTTGCGCCAAGGCTTGATCGAGCAAGGCCAAGGCTTGCTCGCGCGTGTCGCCATGCACAATGAGCTTGGCCACCATGGAGTCGTAGTAAGGGCTGATGGTGTCGCCTTGCCGCACGCCATCGTCAAAGCGCACGGGGCCTCTTTCGAAAGCGGTGTGCGCGGGCTTTTTGTAAACCTGCAAATGACCCGTGGCCGGCAGGAAATTGTTGTCGGGTGTTTCAGCACAAATGCGCGCTTCGATGGCGTGGCCTGTCAAGTGAATTTGATCTTGCTTGAGCGGCAAGGCTTGGCCACTGGCCACGCGCAATTGCCACTCTACCAAATCCAAACCTGTGACGGCTTCAGTGACGGGATGCTCTACTTGCAAACGGGTGTTCATTTCCATGAAGAAAAAGTTCATGTCGATGTGGCCAGTGCTCGTGTTATCGCGCTGCTCCACAATGAACTCAACCGTGCCCGCGCCCACATAGTTCACTGCGCGAGCGGCGGCTACCGCGGCCTCGCCCATTTGCTTGCGCAGTGCTTCTGTCATGCCAGGCGCAGGGGCTTCTTCCAAGACTTTTTGATGACGGCGCTGCACCGAACAATCGCGCTCCATGAGGTAAACACAATTGCCTTGCGTATCGCCAAACACCTGAATTTCAATGTGGCGCGGTCGCTGCACATACTTCTCAATGAGCACCGCTTGATCACCAAAACTGTTTTGCGCTTCGCGTTGGCACGAGGCCAATGCCTCTAAAAAGTCTTCCGATTTTTCTACGGCGCGCATGCCTTTGCCACCGCCACCTGCGCTGGCTTTGATCAGCACGGGGTAGCCTATGCGGTCGGCTTCACGGTGCAACAATTCAGGATGTTGATCTGCGCCGTGATAGCCCGGCACCAAAGGCACACCGGCTTTTTCCATGAGTTGCTTGGACGCTGCTTTCAAGCCCATGGCTTGAATGGCCGATGCGGGCGGGCCAATGAACACCACACCGGCTTTGACACACGCATCGGCAAAGGCTTCGTTCTCGCTTAAAAAACCATAGCCTGGATGAATGGCTTGAGCGCCAGTGGCTTTGGCAGCTTCGATGATGGCTTCCCACCGCAAGTAGCTGTCTTTAGGGGCCGAGCCGCCCACATGAATGGCTTCGTCGCAAGCGGCCACATGCTTGGCGTTGGCATCTGCATCTGAATAAACCGCCACAGTTTGAATGCCCATGCGCTTGGCCGTGGCCGCCACTCGGCAAGCAATTTCGCCGCGGTTGGCAATGAGAATTTTGTTGAACATGCTTGGCCTGCTATTTTTTAAACTTTGGAAATTCAAGGTGAGCGTTGTAAGGCGGTGGGAGCCGTATGCCCTTAGGCCTTAAGCCGACACCGTCCAGTTTGCGGGGCGTTTTTGCAAGAACGATTGCAAGCCCTCTTTGCCTTCGTCACTGGCCCTGATGTCTGCAATGCGTCTGGCGGTTTCTGTTCTCAAGGCCTCATCGATGGGCTTGCCCGCCACGTCTTGCACCAATTGCTTGCAAGCTCGCAAAGCCTGCGGGCCGTTGCCGCACAACACACCCACCATCTCGGCCACTTTGGCATCTAAGGTGTCGGGTGTGCACAACTCGTGCACCATGCCCATGGCGTGCGCTTGCGTTGCTGAAAATCTTTCTGCCGTCACCATGTAACGCTTGGCGGCTTGCGTGCCCATGGCGCGAATCACATAAGGGCTGATGGTGCCGGGCAGCAAGCCCAAACGCGCTTCCGACAAACAAAAAGTCACGTTGTCTGAGGCAATGAGCACATCGCACACCGATGCCAGGCCCATGCCACCCGCATAACAGTCGCCTTGCAAGCGGCCCACAATGGGCACAGAACATTGGTCCAAGGTCCAGAGCATGTCGGCCAACTTTTGCGCATCGGCGCGGTTTTCCTCCCAACTGTAACCCGACATGGCACGCATCCAATTTAAATCGGCACCTGCGCAAAAAGCTTTGCCATGCGCACCCAACACAATGGCGCGCAAATCATTGTCTTTTCCCAATTGAAGAAAAGCTTCAGTGAGTTCTGCAATGACCGAATCGTTGAACGCGTTGCGCACATCGGGCCGGTTGAGCCACACCTCGGCCACCCACTTGGAGGGGCGACGGATGTCCAAAGTTTTTTCAGTTGCAGTCATGGCTTGTCTTTCTGTGAGTCAGTAACGTTTGGCTACTTCATCCAGCATCACCTCTGTAGCGCCGCCCCCAATGCCCAAGATGCGCGAGTCGCGCCACAAACGCTCTATGGCGGTTTCGCGGATGTAACCCATGCCACCATGAAATTGCTGGCAGGTTTGCAACACTTCGTTCACCAACTCGCCGGTGAGTGCTTTGAGCATGGACACTTCTTGCACAATGTCTTTCTCTTGCGTCACGCTCCACGCGCAGTGGTACATGAACTGGCGGGCCGATCGGGTCTTGGCATCGAGCATGGCCAAGCGCTGACGAATCACTTGCTTGTCCCACAAAGTGCCACCAAACGCCGGGCGTTGGCGCACGTAATCTAAAGTGAGTTCTAAAGCGCGTGTGCAATGGCCAATGGCCATGGCGCCTAAGGCAATGCGCTCCGTCTGAAAATTTTTCATGACCGAGTAAAAGCCTTTGTTCTCTTCGCCCAACAAATGGTGGTCGGGAATGCGCACGTTGTCGAGCACCAACTCGGCGGTGTCAGATGACAGCCAGCCAGTTTTCTTGAGTGCACGGCCCACACTAAAACCAGGCGTGCCTTTTTCCACAATGAACATCGACATGGCATGGCGCGCATCGCCTGTTTTGGCCGCAATGAAATACAGGTCGGCATGCACGCCATTGGTAATGAACATCTTGGTGCCATTGAGCACCCAATGGTCGCCATCGCGCTTGGCCGTGGTGCGAATGCCGGCCACATCCGAGCCTGCGCCAGGTTCGGACACACCCACGGCTGTGATGCACTCGCCCGATGTGATGCGCGGCATGTACTTGGCTTTTTGCGCGGCAGTGCCGGCGTGGTGTAAGTGCGGGCTGGCCATGTCGGTGTGCACCAACACCGTGATGATGAAGCCTGCAAACGTAGACTGCGACAAGGCTTCGGCGAATACCAAGTTAGACATGGCATCGGCACCACCGCCGCCCAACTCGGGGTCGTACATCAAGCCGAGCAAACCGGCCTGCCCCATCTTGCGCAGCACCTCTCGCGGCACCTTGCCTTCGTCTTCCCAAGCTTGTGCAAAGGGCTCAACTTCGCGCGCAATGAACTTGGCCACCTGATCACGCAGCAAGGTGTGCTCGGGGGTGGTGTAGATGTTGTCGAAGGTGTAGGTCATGGTTTACTTTCTAAATGCTGAGTTTTCTCTAAACATCACATGCGGAAAATGCCGAACTTGGTGTCTTCGATGGGTGCATTCAAAGACGCCGACAAACCCAGCGCCAACACGCGGCGTGTGTCTGCGGGGTCTATCACGCCGTCATCCCACAAACGCGCGCTGGCGTAATAGGGGTGGGACTGTGCGCCAAACTGGTCGAGAATAGGTTGCTTGAAAGACGCTTCTTCTTCGGCGCTCCATGCACCGCCACGCGCTTCAATGCCATCGCGCTTCACGGTGGCCAACACACCTGCCGCTTGCTCGCCGCCCATGACGCAGATGCGTGCGTTGGGCCACATCCACAAGAAACGAGGGCCAAAGGCGCGGCCGCACATGCCGTAGTTGCCAGCGCCAAAACTGCCACCAATGATGATGGTGAACTTGGGTACCTTGGCCGTGGCCACGGCCGTGACCATCTTGGCGCCATTGCGAGCGATGCCTTCGCTTTCGTACTTGCGGCCCACCATGAAGCCGGTGATGTTTTGTAAAAACACCAAAGGCACTTTGCGTTGACAGCACAATTCAATGAAATGTGCGCCCTTGAGTGCAGACTCTGAAAATAAAATGCCATTGTTGGCAATGATGCCCACGGGCATGCCTTCAATGTGCGCAAAACCGCACACCAAGGTGGCGCCAAAGCGAGCTTTGAATTCTGCAAACTCGCTGCCGTCCACAATGCGTGCAATGATTTCGCGCACATCGTAGGGCTTGCGACTGTCGGCCGGAATGACGCCGTAAATTTCTTGGCTGTCATACAAAGGAGCCACCGGTTCGCGCAGTTGTACGTCGATGTTTTTCTTGCGGTTGAGCGAGCCCACCGCTTGGCGCGCTAAAGACAAAGCATGCGCATCGTTTTGCGCCAAGTGATCGGCCACGCCAGACAAGCGGGTGTGCACATCGCCACCGCCCAAATCTTCCGCACTCACCACTTCGCCAGTGGCCGCTTTGACCAAGGGCGGGCCACCTAAAAAGATGGTGCCTTGGTTTTTAACGATGATGGTTTCGTCGCTCATGGCGGGCACATATGCACCGCCTGCCGTACAACTGCCCATGACCACCGCAATTTGCGGAATGCCCAAGGCGCTCATGTTGGCTTGGTTGAAAAAGATGCGGCCAAAGTGATCGCGATCGGGAAACACATCGTCTTGGTTGGGCAAGTTGGCACCGCCCGAGTCGACCAAGTAAATGCACGGCAAGTTGTTTTGCTGCGCCACTTCTTGCGCACGCAAATGCTTCTTGACGGTCATGGGATAGTAGGTGCCGCCCTTCACGGTGGCGTCGTTGCACACGATCATGCAGTCCACGCCATTGACGCGGCCAATGCCTGAAATCATGCCGGCGCACGGAGCGTCTTCTAAGCCTTCTTTGTTCAGGTACATGGCGTGAGCAGCCAAGGGTGCCAATTCTAAAAAGGGCGTGCCGGGGTCGAGCAACATTTGCACGCGTTCACGCGGAAGCAATTTGCCACGCGCCACGTGTTTGGCTTTGGCTTTCTCGCCACCGCCGGCGGCAGATTTTTGAAGTTGCAGCCGAAGATCGTCGACAGCCAACTGCAAGGCTGCAGCGTTGGTCAGAAATTCTGCCGAGCGGCTGTTGAGTTGGGTTTGTAGCACCGACATGTTTGAATTCTCCTGATGCGCAAAGACGGGGAACGGAACGGCTTAGCGTTCTTGACCCTTTGAAAAAACGCCGCGCCAAAGCTCTGGCAAAGCGCCCATGTGAGGAAATAATTGAGAAGCACCCGCCTCTAGCAGCACTGGCGCCAAGCTCTGATCCGTGCACAAAGCCCAAACAGTGGCACCTGCCGCCACGCCGGCTTCAATGCCCGCAGTGCTGTCTTCAATGACCAAACAGTGGGCAGGGTCGCATTCGAGGTGTACGGCTGCAGCCAAGTACACATCGGGCGCAGGCTTGGTTCGCGCCATTTCGTGGCCACTGAAAATCCGGCCTTCAAAATGCGGCATCAAATTGACATGCGACAGTTGCATTTCAACTTTAAAGCGGTCTGCACCCGATGCGCATGCAATGGCGCCTTGTGTCATTTCAAATGCAGTCGACACAGCCTCGTGTGCACCAGGCATGACTTGCAGCCTGGCTTGAAGGGCATCATTGCGGCGCAGCCTGAATTCATTCAGCCAATCTGCTGTCAAAGGCAAACCGGTGCGCGCTTCAATTTCTGCCTTGTGGTCCTTGACGGCTTTGCCCACAAAGTACCGAAAGCAATCTTCGCTGGACATCACCCAACCACGCTCTTCCAGCATGTCACGCAACACGCCGTTGGTAATGGGCTCGCTGTCGACCAGCACGCCATCGCAATCAAAAAGTACCGCTTGAAAATTCATGGTGAGATGTTAACCGCAGAGACATACAACCACTGACCGTCTTGACAGACAAAGCGACTGCGCTCGTGCAATCGAGTCGCCTTGCCTGCTACGCGGACGCGCGCAACAAATTCCACCTCGGCAGTTTCTAGGCCTTCATGCAATCCTGTGGGGACAAAATCTTTGATGTCCAAACCAAGCCACTTGGCACCGACCTCAAATTCGAGATTGCCGGGCCGTTGGGCTGCTTGCCACGTGTGCAACAGGTAGGTTTCATTTTCTAGAACGAACGCGGTGTAGCGCGAGCGCATGAGGTGCAAAGCATCAGGCGGCAGATGGCCTTGAACGATGTACCTGCCGCAGCAATCTGCAAAGGCCGCATCAGCACCTTTGCGCCGAAGTGCGGTGGGTGCGCCGCCACAAGGGCACAACTTAGGCCATGCAGCGTTCAAAGTCGAAGCTGAGGCCGAAGCTGAAGCCGAGGCCAAGTTCAAGCCAAGGCCCTTTGAATGATGATTTTTTGGACGTCACTGGTGCCTTCGTAAATTTGGCACACCCGCACATCGCGGTAGATTCGTTCCACCGGAAAATCACTGACCACACCATAACCACCCAGCGTTTGAATGGCCGCGCTGCAAACTTTTTCGGCCGTTTCGCTGGCAAACAATTTGGCCATGGCGGCCTCTTTCAAGCAAGGCACTCCAGCATCGCGCAAAGTAGCGGCATGCCACATCAGCTGCCTTGCCGCTTCAAGTTGCGTGGCGCATTCGGCCAATCTAAAACCCACCGCTTGGTGGTTGATGATGGCCGTGCCAAAACTTTCGCGCTGCTTGGCATAGTCAATGGCCACCTCCAGCGCACTGCGCGCCATGCCAATGCTTTGCGCCGCAATGCCAATGCGGCCGCCTTCAAGCGCTGACAAAGCAATCTTGTAGCCTTCGCCTTCTTGGCCAATCAAATTTTCCACCGGCACTTCGCAGTTTTCAAAATTAATTTGTGCGGTGTCGCTAGAGTGTTGCCCCATCTTGTCTTCCAAGCGAGCGACGACATAGCCTGGCGTGCTGGTAGGCACAATGAAAGCACTCATGCCTTTTTTGCCGGCGCCTTTGTCGGTCACAGCCAACACGATGGCCACATCGCCATATTTACCACTGGTGATGAACTGTTTCACACCATTGAGCACATACGCATCGCCTTTTCGCGTAGCGCTTGTTCTGATGGCCGAGGCATCAGAGCCCACATGAGGTTCTGTCAAACAAAACAAGCCCAACAACTCGCCTTGCGCCAAACGCGTCAGCCATTTTTGTTGTTGTGCCTCGTTGCCGTAGCGCATCAAAATGGCGTTGACAGGGCAGTTGGTGACGCTGATGGTGGTGCTCACACCGCCATCGCCTGCGGCAATTTCCTCAAGCACCAAACCCAAGGTGAGGTAGTCTAAATTGGCACCGCCCAAAGACTCAGGCACACAAATGCCGTAGGCGCCCAAAGCCGCCAAGCCTTTGTGCGCGGCCTTTGGAAACTCGTGCGACTTGTCCCATGAAGGGGCGTTGGGCCACAGTTCTTCTTTGGCAAATGCGCGAACTGCATCGCGAATCATTTCTTGGTCGGGCGACAAAATCATGGCGTTCTCTTCAAGATTCACTAGGCATTCAATTACACAATTTCGAGGGCCACAGCGGTCCCTTCGCCGCCGCCAATGCACAAAGTCGCCAAGCCTTTTTTCAAGCCGCGCGCTTTGAGTGCATGAATAAGCGTGACCATGATGCGCGCACCTGATGCGCCAATGGGGTGGCCCAAAGCACAAGCGCCACCATTCACATTGACGATGTCGTGCGGCACCTTGAGCTCTTTCATGAGGGCCATGGGCACCACGGCAAAAGCTTCGTTAACTTCCCACAAATCCACATCGCTCACTTGCCAGCCGGCTTTGGCCAAAGCTTTTTGCGTGGCACCCACGGGTGCAGTGGCAAACCATTCGGGCTCTTGAGCATGTGTGGCATGGCTCACAATGCGGGCCAAGGCCTTGCAGCCTAATTTGTCGGCGGTGCTTTGGCGCATCATGACCAAGGCGGCAGCGCCATCGTTGATGGAAGAGCTGGATGCTGCTGTGATGGTGCCGTCTTTTTTAAACGCAGGCTTGAGCGATGTGACTTTGTCTAACTTCACCTTGCCTGGACCTTCGTCCACCGACACCACGGTTTCGCCGGTCCGTGTTTTGACCGTGACGGGTGTGATCTCGGCTTGAAAAGCGCCCGATGCCGTAGCCGCTTTGGCGCGCTCGACGCTGGCAATGGCAAAGGCGTCTTGCTCAGCTCGCGTAAAGCTGTACTTTGCCGCGCAGTCTTCGCCAAAGGTGCCCATGGAGCGGCCGGGTTCGTAGGCGTCTTCCAAACCATCGAGCATCATGTGATCGTAAATTTTGTCGTGGCCCATGCGGTAGCCACCGCGACCTTTGAGCATGAGGTAAGGCGCGTTGGTCATGCTTTCCATGCCACCCGCCACCAACACATCGTGTGAGCCAGCCAACAACATGTCGTGCGCAAACATGGCGGCACGCATGCCAGAGCCACACATCTTAGACATTGTGACCGCGCCAGCGCTCTTTGGTAAACCGCCCTTAAAGCCGGCTTGGCGCGCAGGCGCTTGGCCTTGACCCGCCATCAGGCAGTTGCCAAACAAAACTTCGGTGACCAACTCTGCGCTGAAATTAGAGCCCGCAGCGGCGCGCTCCACAGCGGCCTTGATGGCGGCGCCGCCCAAGTCATGTGCAGCCAAAGAAGAGAAGTCGCCTTGAAAGCTGCCCATGGGTGTGCGGACTGCGCTAACGATCACAACGGAATCATGTTGAGTGCTCATGAATGTCTCCTAATGAATTGAAAATGGAATGAATAAGACCGCGCAAAGTTGGCGATGAGTGTGTCGTGAATTTATTTTCAGGTACCTCGTGGGTAGCGTTTGAAAGCGCGCCGAAACACATCGACCACCTCGTGCGAACCGGTCATGGTGACATCCATGTCTTTCACGATGCCATCGTTCAAGCCATACACCCATCCATGCACCGCCACTTTTTGACCACGGCTCCAGGCATCTTGCATGACGTTGGACAAAGCCACATTGCCCACTTGCTCAATGACATTCATTTCGCACATGGTGTCTTCCAGTTGCTCTTGAGGCAAGTGGTTCAAGCGCTGGCGATGCCGCATGCGCACATCTTGCACATGGCGCAGCCAGTTGTCGGCCAAGCCAATGCGGGTGCCGCGCGTGGCCGCCAGCACACCGCCGCAGCCATAATGGCCCACTACCATGATGTGCTCTACCTTGAGCGCATCAACGGCGTATTGAATGACTGACAGTGCGTTCAAATCGGAATGCACCACCACATTGGCCACGTTGCGATGCACAAACACTTCGCCAGGCTCGAGGCCTGTAATTTGGTTGGCCGGCACACGACTGTCGGAGCAACCAATCCACAAATATTTGGGCGATTGTTGCTGCGCCAAATGATTAAAAAACCCAGGCTGCTCATGCTCCATGCGCTGAGCCCATGCACGGTTGTTGTCAAAGAGATGCGATAAGTGTTTGGAAGTCATGCCCAATTCTCTCAGCAAGTTTCTGCAAACAATTCGCGGCCAATGAGCATGCGCCTGATTTCGCTGGTGCCTGCCCCAATTTCATAGAGCTTGGCATCGCGCCACAAACGACCCAAGGGGTACTCGTTGATGTAGCCATTGCCGCCAAAAATTTGCACGCCCTCGCCGGCCATCCAGGTGGCTTTTTCAGCGCACCACAAAATGACACTGGCGCAGTCTTTGCGCACTTGCCGCACATGGTCAGTGCCCAGCAGGTCGAGGTTTTTGCCCACGGTATAGCAAAACGCTCGGCCCGCTTGGAGCACGGTGTACATGTCGGCCACTTTGCCTTGAATGAGTTGAAACTCGCCAATGCTTTGACCAAACTGCTTGCGATCGTGAATGTAGGGCACCACGTTGTCCATGACCGACTGCATGATGCCCAAGGGGCCCGCTGCCAACACGGCGCGCTCGTAGTCCAAGCCACTCATGAGCACTTTGGCGCCCATGTTCAGGCCGCCCAAGATGTTTTCTGCAGGCACTTCGACATTTTGAAACACCAACTCGCCTGTGTGGCTGCCACGCATGCCCAGCTTGTCGAGCTTCTGCGCAACCGAAAAACCCTTCATGTTTTTTTCAATCAAGAAAGCCGTCACACCTCGAGCGCCCATCTCGGGCTCGGTCTTGGCATACACCACCAAGGTGTCGGCATCGGGCCCGTTGGTAATCCACATTTTGTTGCCGTTCAACAGGTAATAGCCGCCTTTGTCTTCGGCTTTGAGTTTCATGCTGATGACGTCAGAGCCCGCACCGGGCTCGCTCATGGCCAATGCGCCCACGTGTTCGCCGCTGATGAGCTTGGGCAAGTACTTTTGCTTTTGAGCTTCTGTGCCATTGCGCTTAATTTGGTTGACGCACAAGTTGCTGTGCGCGCCATACGACAAACCCACGCTGGCCGATGCGCGAGAAATTTCTTCCATGGCAATCATGTGCGCCAAGTAACCCATGTTGGCACCGCCATAGGTGTCAGGCACCGTGATGCCCAACACACCCACTTCGCCCATCTTGCGCCACAGGTCCATGGGAAATTGGTCGTTGCGGTCAATTTCAGCAGCGCGAGGTGCGATTTCGGCTTGTGCAAATTCGCGCACAGCATCGCGCAGCGCGTCAATGTCCTCACCCAATTGGAAGTTCAGGCCGGGCATGTTCATGTGTTAGTCTCCGATGAGTTCTGATTCAATCATTTCTGGTTCAATAAGTTTGTGCCACAGGCACCAGTGTTTGCTGCATCACAGCGCACATCGACTTTTTGCCTTGCGCATCGATGTGAAACACTTCAGCCGTGGTCACAATGATTCTCTTGCCGCCCTTGACCACTTTGCCCACCGCGCGCAACTCGCCTTCTTGGTGGCCACTCAAAAAATTAATTTTGTATTCCACAGTGACCACTTCCAAGCCTTCTGGCAAAACGGTCAAGCCCGCGTAGCCCCCGGCAATGTCGGCCAGTGCGCCTATGGCACCGCCGTGAAAGCCGCCCTGCTGCTGCGTGACTTTGTCGCCATAAGGCAGTGCAATTTCGACTTCGCCTTTTTCAACGCGCAAGAGTTGCGCCTCTAAATGCGTCATCATGCCTTGGCGCGCCAAACTGGCCGCAACGCGCTGGGCCATGGCCGAACTCAAATCGGGCGCGCTCATGCACTCACCTTTTTGCTGGCCACTTTTTCAGAGCGCGCCAGCAAATTGCGCGCTTCTTTTTCGTGCGTTTTAACTTCTTCCAAAGTGGCGTGCAAATCGGCCAACTGCGATTCCAGTTGCTGCCTGTGCTCTGCCAATACCACCATGAACTTTTTAAGCTGCGGGCCGGTATCGCGCGGGGTGTCGTACATGTCAATGAGTTCTTTGGCCTCGACCAAAGAGAGTCCTAGGCGTTTGGCGCGCAGTGTGAGTTTGAGGCGCGTGCGGTCGCGCGAGGAATACACCCTGTTGCGCCCGCCAGGCCCCGATCGCTCGGGCTCAAGCAGACCCATGTCTTCATAAAAGCGAATGGCGCGGGTGGTGAGGTCAAACTCTTTGGCCAGATCGCTGATTGAGAATTGAGATGCCATGTTTGTATTGCTTTAGGTTGCGCTGAAATAACCGAATTCAGCTTGCGCACAGGCGACAGACAAGGTCTGACCGTGCGACTTACAATGCCCCAAATGTAATTGACGTTAACGTAAACGTCAATCATGTGTGGGATTTTTTCCCAAGTCAGAAAAACCATGAACCAAACTGCTACCGCAAGTGCGCAAGTCAGCCCCACCGACCTGATGGCAGGCGAAAAAGCCTTGAGTTTTCCTCACGGCACCACTTTGCCCGAGTTGGGCCAAGCCTTGGAAGTTGCGCCCGGCATTCTCTGGATCCGCATGGCATTGCCGTTCGCGCTAGACCACATCAACTTGTGGCTCTTAGCAGACACCGAAGAAACACCTTTGGGCTTGCGCCATGGCTGGACCGCGGTCGATTGCGGCGTCACCAACCCAGGCACCCAAGAAGCTTGGCGCCAAGTATTTGCAGGCCCCATGAAGGGTTTGCCTATTTTGAGGGTGGTGGTCACCCACATGCACCCCGACCACATGGGCTTGGCGCACTGGCTGTGCGAGCAATTCAGTGCGCCTTTGTACATGAATGCCACCGAATACCAGGCTGCCTTGCTGGCCAGCACGGGCGCCTCCAATTTTGGGGGCCTTAGCACGCAAAGGTTCTTTGCCGATCACGGCTGGAACGACCCCGCAGACCAACAACAAGTTCAATCGCGCGTGTCTTACTACGCCAACATGGTGCCTAAGGTGCCCGAGTCGTATCACCGCCTCATGCAAGGCAGCCACCTTGAAATCGGTGGTCACACATGGGAATGCATCAGTGGTTGGGGACACTCCCCCGAGCACATGGCCCTGTATTCCGCCAGCGCCAATGTGCTCATCAGTGGCGACATGGTTTTGCCCAAAATTTCAACCAACGTGAGCGTGTATGCCCAAGAACCCGAGGCCAATGCCTTGGCCTTGTTCATGCGGTCCTTGAAAAAATTTGATGCGCTGCCCACAGACGCTTTGGTCTTGCCATCGCATGGCCGGCCATTTGTGGGGGTACACACCCGCACAGCCCAATTGCTCAAGCACCACCAAGATCGATTAGAAGAAGTATTGTCCGCTTGCACCGAGCACGCCGGCAGCGCACACGACATGCTCAAAGTCATTTTCAAACGGCCTTTGGATTTTCACCAAACCACCTTTGCGATTGGCGAATCGGTAGCGCATTTGCACGCGCTTTGGTATGAAGGCAAAATGAAGCGCTTTAAAGATGAAGCCGGTGTTTGGCGATTTCAAACTTTGCGTGAATGTCTTTCAATGTAAGCCTATAAGTTAATGCATCGCTCTCAAAATGGGCGATGAATGAACTTCGATTTTTAGACTCTTTCTTCACCATCCGGTATTTGCCAATCCCAAGAGACTTGTTGGTTGTTTCGCTTTGTGAAGACTACTCAAAACTTAAAGTACACCCCGACTATCAAAGGGCCAAAGCCGGAGACCCCCAATCTGCATTGAACTTGGTTTTGGATCTTGTTTGGGATGAGCTGGAGAAAATCAGCAGCAGATTTGGCTGTCATTCGATTTTTGTTTCTCCATTCGCTCGCGAAACATCGGGCGACAATGCCATACCGCAAGTACTGTCTGAGGTGTTTGCCTTTTTATGTGGCGCAAGCGCTGACATAGACCTTGTGCAAGTGACTAGGGTACACCATACTGGTGCCGATCCCATGCAGCGCCTCATTCGTCGACCTGAATTTGAAGTGCCCGTTCAAGTGGGTGCAAACTATGTTCTGGTTGATGATGTCGTCAACTTTGGAACTACACTGGCCGAGTTGGCTCACTATATTCAACTCAACGGTGGTCTTGTCAGCGAAATTGCTGTCATGGTCAATGCTGGAAGAAACAAATCTCTCAGCCCTGATCGCAAAACACTGAGCATTCTGAAAGAGAGGTTCGTCAATGAAATCATCGAAATCTTCGGCATCCATATCGACGCCCTCACAGCCAACGAAGCCCAATACCTTGTTGGATTCCGAACGTTTAACGAGATTAGAGATAGATGCCTTAAGGCAAAAAAAGAAAACGATCTCCGAATTCGTTCAAAAGGAATTGCAGGGCTCTTTGGGTCAGAAAATGAATGACGCCAAGCTTTCAAACTAAATCTTAGATCAAGCCCAATTCGCCAAGTTCTCTTTTTGCAAAGCTTTGCGCCGCTCCAGGTGATCAGGCAAGATGTCGGCCACCACTTTCCAAAACGCGGGGCTGTGGTTCATTTCATGCAGGTGGGCCAACTCGTGCACCACCACATAGTCAATGGCTTCTGGCTTTAAGTGAATGAGCCGCCAGTTCAAGCGAATGGCGCCATCAACGCGTGCACTGCCCCAACGCGAACCTGCATTGGACAAGCTCAAACGGCGCCACTGCACACCCATCAAGGGCGCAAAGTGATTGAGCCTTTGTTCAAACAAGACCTTGGCCTCTCGCATTAACCAAGCTTGTACAGCATCTCTGATTTGCGAGGCTTCGACACTGTGCGGCAAGGCCAGCAGCAATTGGCGTTGGTCGTTCAATTCACTTCGACCATTTTGAGGGCTTAGGTGCAAATGGATGGGCTCGCCCAAATAGTCCAAACTGGCGCCTTCACGCCATTCAATTTGTCGAATGTTTTTTTGCCGCTCTTGCAATTCAGCCCACTTGCGCAGCACCCATTCGCCGCGCTCTTGCAGGCCCATTTCCACTTCTTTCAAGGTCACCCACTTGGGCGCACGCACTTCCAGACCATCTGGGCCCACGACAAAACCGATAGAGCGACGGCGCACACGTTGGAACAAATAAGCCACGCGCATGCCCTCCAACACGGTCTCGCGATTGGCCCTGGGGTGTGCGATGGCAATTTCGCCCGACACAGCAGTGGCGCTGTTTGCAGCCGAAGTCGGATTGCCCAAGCCAGACGCCTGATTTGTTGGCGATAAGGACGATATGGGCGATGAAGTAAAAGTTGGACGCGCTTTGCGAACAGAAGACGGCGCAGGCTCTTGAGGTGGGCTTAAAAAATCAAGGACCAGTTGAAGCGGGTTGCGCATGGTTGAGCTTTGTTCAGGCGTCTGCGTAAGCCTCAGGATCAAGGCGGCGCATTTCCGACTCAATCCAGTTTTCGACCTCTTGCATCAACTCTTCGGGTTGACGGCCTTCGCTGGAAATGGCTTTGCCAATGGAGATGTCGACAATGCCTGGCTTTTTCACAAAGGCTTTGGTGGGCCAACATTTGGCAGAGGTCACGGCAATGGGAATGACAGGCACGCCAGCTTCAATGGCCAAGCGAGTGCCGCCCGTTTTGTAAACGCCTTTTTGGCCACGCGGTATGCGCGTGCCTTCAGGAAACATGATGACCCAAACGCCTTGGTCCATGAGGCGCTTGCCTTGCGTGACCACTTTGTTGAATGCTTGTGCGCGCTGACTGCGGTCAATGTGAATCATGTCCATGCGGCCCATGGCCCAACCAAAAAATGGCACGCTCAGAAGCTCTTTTTTGAACACATAAGCCAGAGGGTGCGGCATGATGGCTGGCATTAAAAAAGTTTCCCACGTGGACTGGTGTTTGACCAACAAGATGACAGGGTCTTTTTCGCCAAGGGGCAAATTTTCCATGCCGGTGATGCGGTTCTCGATGCCCAAAATGAAGGTCCCGCTGTTGATGGCATTGCGAAGCCAAGCAGCACACCACCAATACAAACGGCTGCTGCTCATGAACAAGGACGCAAAGACCACCACCAAAGCCCAAGGAATGACCGTGATCGTCATCCACAGCATGTGAATGAGTGAACGAATGAAGTTCATAGCGCGGGTTCCATTGATTTTTTCAAGAGCACATCGACAAAGGCATTGAGGTCAAGGTGCATGTGTGTGTCTGCTGGAAACACCGCTGGCAAAGCTTGCCCGCGCAAGGCTTCAGACTTGCCCGTTAAAACCAAATGCGGCACGCAACCCGTAGCTTTGGCGGCCATCATGTCAGTCAGGGTGTCGCCCACAAAGGGCACGCCTTGCAAATCGAGGCCAAATCGTTCTGCAATTTGTTCTAGCAAGCCTGGCATGGGTTTGCGGCAATTGCAGCCATCGGTGGGCGCATGCGGGCAATAAAAAATAGCGTCTACGCGGCCGCCTACCGCAGCCAGTTGCTTGAACATGCGCTTGTGAATGGCGTTCATGGCCGCGACGTCCATGAGGCCGCGGCCAAGTCCCGATTGGTTGGTGGCAATGACCACGTGGTAGCCTGCATGGTTCAAGCGGCTGATGGCCTCTAGTGCGCCCGGCAACGCACGCCACTCTTCTGGGCTTTTGATGTACTCATCACTGTCGTAGTTGATGGTGCCATCGCGATCAAGAATGACCAGTTTCATGATGCGGTCCATGGCTTTGTGTGTCCTTCTTGACAGTAAGCTGTTAGGCCAAGCGCGACAAATCGGCCACGCGGTTCATGGCCATATGCAAACATTTGAGTAATCCTTGGCGGTTCAAGCGCACGTCCATTTCTTCGGCGTTGACCATCACGTCGTCAAAGAAAGCATCAACTGGCGAACGCAACGCGGCCAAGGTTTGCAGTGAGCCGGTGTAATCGCCCGCTTTGAACAAAGCCTCAGACTCGGGCAACAAGCGCTGCATGGCGTGATGCAAATCTTGTTCGGCTGTTTCTTGAAGCAAGGCCGGGTTCACATGGGCGTCAACTTCATCGGCCTTCTTCAGAATATTGCCGATGCGTTTGTTGGCAGCAGCCAAGGCTGGGCTCTCGGGCAATGCGGCAAACGCACGCACCGCCGCCAGCAATTTGGGAACTTGTCCCAAGCGCGCAGGGTGCAAGGCCAACACCGCATCAACTTCTTGCACGCTAAAGCCTTGCTCGCGCAGTGAGCCAGCCAAGCGGTCAAACAAGAAGGTGGTTAAGGCCTCGGAAGGGTCGGTGATTTTGTCGCCAAACACAGGCACGGCCAGCGCCAGCATGGAACGCCATTCGAGTGCCAAATCTTTGTCCATGAGCATGCGAATGATGCCCAGTGCATGACGGCGCAACGCAAACGGGTCTTTGTCGCCGCTGGACAAGTTACCAATGCCAAACATGCCCACCAATGTCTCTAACTTGTCGGCCAATGCCACCACCAAGCCCACGTTGTTGCGTGGCAATTCGTCGCCTGCAAAACGCGGACGGTAGTGGTCTTCAATGGCATGGGCAATGTCGGTGCTTAAACCATCGTGACGCGCGTAGTAGCCGCCCATGATGCCTTGCAATTCTGGAAACTCGCCCACCATGTCGGTGAGCAAATCGGTTTTGGCCAACTGCGCCGCGGTGTCGGCGGCCAGTGCCAAATCGCTGCCTCCCAGAGCCTGGCCTAATGCTTTGGCAATGCCTCGCACGCGCGCCATGCGTTCCCCTTGCGTGCCCAATTTGTTGTGATACACCACTTTGTTGAGGCCTTCAACGCGCGAGGCTAAAGTTTTCTTGCGGTCTTGGTCGAAGAAGAATTTGGCATCGGCCAAACGCGGGCGCACCACACGTTCGTTACCGCCAATGACCGCACTGGCGTCTGCAGGTGAAATGTTGCTGACCACCAAAAACTGGTTCGTGAGCCTGCCTTCAGAGGTGAGCAATGGGAAGTACTTTTGATTGGCCTTCATGGTCAAGATCAAACATTCCTGTGGTACTTCTAAAAACTGCTTTTCAAATTCGCACGTGAGCACGTTGGGGCGCTCCACCAAGGCCGTCACTTCATCGAGCAAGGCTTCGTCGTCAATGACTTTGGCACCTCCACCCACGTTGGCAGCCGCCGCATTGAGTTGCTTCAAGATCTCTGCGCGGCGCTCGGCAAAGCTGGCAATGACAGCGCCATCGCGCGCCAAGGTGGCGGCATAGCTGTCGGCATCTTGAATGACCAAGGGCGACACATTGGCTTCAAAGCGATGGCCATGCGTCGTTTGGCCGGCCTTCAAGCCCAAGGTTTTAACAGGCACCACTTGCGTGCCATGCAGTGC
>Ga0214921_10002692_pt1 | contig 28425 bp, 18 predicted proteins | sample LL1505_MetaG_FD_177992 | JGI IMG/M metagenome (GOLD analysis project Ga0214921, IMG submission 177992) | Freshwater microbial communities from Lake Lanier, Atlanta, Georgia, United States - LL-1505 | ecosystem: Environmental > Aquatic > Freshwater > Lake | place: USA: Georgia | collected...
ATTACGTTTAAAACATATAAAAAAATATGTATCTTAATATGGGATCAAAATAATCATATGAAAATTATACTTTTTCTTTGAAAAAAGTATAATTTTCTTGAAAATGACAGTATAAACCTAGCAATATTTTCTTAACAGTTCAAATAAATGATAATTATACCATCATATCAGCAAAACGTTTATTAATATTATTTAGATCATATTTGTATGTAGTTTTAAAATGTTCAACAATAAAATGTTTATATTTTGAGAATATTTCTAGAAAAGTAGTATCATCCATAATAGAATTAGAAGGAATTTTCATAATAAACAACATTAATAAAACAATAATTTCATCAGAAGTATCAAATTTATTAAGTAATATAATACTTTCATTAGAGATAGGATTAGAGATAGGATTAGAGATAGGATTAGAAATAGGATTTAATAAAAAATCTGTATATTTATTATATATTTCAAATTGAACAATATCTTCGGATGTTAATAATAAATAGATATTAGATGATTTATTTATATATAAATAAAATAAATCGTTAGCAATATTATTATTATAAATATAGACGATAGCCTGTGCAGCACTAGGAGTAAATTTAATATCTAATTCAAATAATTTTTGTAACATAATAGGTACTTCTTTATTAGCATCATCAATATAATATGTATTAGAGAATGAGAAACTAATAAAATCAACATCATCTTTTTCAGTTGTTTTATCAGCTATCGTATGTTTTATATACATATTATTATTAGAATCATTTAATGTAAACAAATCTAAATATGTTAAATTAGTTCTAGTAATAAAAGAAATATAATTAAATTTTTTAATATTAGTATTGCTAACTAATGATATTTGATAACTAGTTTCTTTTTGTATTTGTGATTGTGATTGTTGTTGTATTGTTATATTTGGTTTATCTGATGGTATAATTTTTTTATATAATTCTAAATCTGATCTAATAATATCATATCTAGGATCAGTTGTTTTATCTGTTAGTTTATCATTGATATAATCAATAAATTGATTTTTTTGATAGTCATGATTAAATGTTTTTTTTATTGTAATTTGATCGGACATATTAGATGATGGATTAAATGCAACATATTTATATGAATCTTTATTTGGTTCTATAGATCTTAATGCAGTTAATATTTTTTGTTCATAATATTTAGATTTGGATGTTTGTAGATATTTAACATCATTTGATTTAATATATTTTATTAATTCATCTAGTTTAGAATTATAAGTAGAATTGGTTAAATGAATTTCTTTAATTAAGAAAGCATTAGTTTGGTTATAATTAATTTCTCGCATTCTATATAATCCTTGAACAATTGCTGTATATGTATTCATACTATTAATTGTTAGAAGTGATTTTGCACTTGAACTAATATCAATATCTGTACCTATAGTATGTTTCTGATCAAAATATATTTTATATTTTGATATATGTTTTAAATTTATTGGTAAATTAGTATCTTCTAAATTATAAATACATGATAAATTATCATCTAAATCAAAATACAAAATATAATAATCAGGGAAATTTTTACTTAATTTAATGGCCATATCTTTATTAGAAATAAATCGCAAGAATGAACCAACATCAATTAAAACATCAATCTTATTATCTTTCATCAATGTCAAAATTTGATCAGGGATATAAACATCAGTTAATTCATAAATATGAGTAGTATTTTTCAATGCACTATCAATATCCTTAGTAGTTTCTGTATCATTAACAATAGAATTTAATGTATATTTAGTATCAAATGATTCTTTCAAATGAATATTTACAGTACCTGACATTGCGAATTTATTTTTAATATATGTCTTATCAATAATATCAATCATTGAACAATTATAAATATCAGGTAACTTTCTTATATATTCTGGAAATATTACTTCTTCTAAATATATCCTAATATATCTATAATATAATTGTTTATTATGTAAATTTGTATCTGATTTTAAATTATTTATACTATTTGCAAATTCAAAATAATCATTCATTAAACATATATCAATTTGATCGGAACTAATATTCTTTTCTTTTAAAACATCCTCCTTTGAATTACATAAAATTAAATATTTAATGTATGATGTAAATTTTAAACCATCAATTTGTCTAAATCCTTGAGAATAATAAATAATTGCTGTTAAAATAATTTTAATTAATGGATCAGAAAATTCAGATCCAGAAATAGGTGTTAATTGAGCCAAATATGGAATTGCTAAAAAAAAATTTACTTTATCTAATAACATATTTAATTCTAAACCATAATCTTTATTTAATAACATAGTTAAACATGATGAATATATTTGATATATCTGTCTTGCATAATATAATAACATCGTTTCTTTTGAACCTCCCTTTTGATAATATCTATCAGATCCATCAAATATATCTGATTTTGATAAATTATCTATTAATCTTTTATAAGATTCATTTGGTATTGATGTCATTATATGACGAATTAGTTTTTTATTTAGTTCTATATTCGGTTTATCAGATTCTATCATAAAAGTATAATAATCATTAAATAATCTATCCGTTATCTCTAATACATATCCAAATATTGTACTACTCTCCTCCAATTTCTCATATATTGATATTGGATAATTTAAATCAGATTTTAATGGATCATATATTAGATCAAATTCATCTAAAATTAATAATGAATTCTCATTTAAATTATTTTTAGTATTGTCTAAATCATAATTATTATAATCAGATACTAATTTATACAAATTCTCATAACTTATTGTCCATGGAAGATATATTCCTCCAATTTGTTCAGAATGTTCAGAATGTTCATATTCTTTTGTTCCTAAAAGATGGGCTTTAATACTAATATCATTTAATAAGATAATTTTATGTATATTACATTCTAATAAGTTATTCATAAAATCAATATCTGATTTTTTTCTATCAATATTTACTTTAATAATAAATCCATCAACAAAGAATGGATTTATTTTTTGAATCATTTTCATACTTTGATTTAATAGATGATTTGGTAAACAATTAATAATATTATAAAATTTACGTGACATCATCATAATGAAAATTAAACAAGGTATAATAATATATGTTTTTCCTCTTCCCATTAATAATTCATATATTTTATATTCAGAAATAGAATAATCATTCATCATAGAATAAATTGTATCATATTGTGTTTGATCAAGAATTTTATTATTAATAATTTCAAATAATTTAATATATTTATCATAAGAATTAGATAATTTATGATCGAATGTTTGTTTTGTCCAATATTTAAGATTACCTTTTATTTCATTTTCATCACTGATAGTTTCTAATGATTTTAATATTTTATTAAATATTTTATATTGAAGTAATAAATATAAATTTTCAATATTATCATCAATATATGCAATAATATTTGGATAATTAATAATATGTTTAACATGAAAGATTGTGTCAATATTAAAAATATCATATCCAGTCTCTAATTTTTTTTTTAATTCATTAATTTTTAATATTAATTGTTCTTTTTTATCAGTTATTGTTGATTCGATAATTTTATTATATGATTCTAACCATTCATTATATAATTTTAGATCTATATTATGATCATTAATATTAGAAATAGGACTAAAATCTAATTTATTATAATTAGATTGATAAAATTCAGAACGTCGAATAGCATCATAAATAAAATTAGTATTATGTTTACCATATTTAAAAAAATATAATTTATCAAGGAAATAAAATCTATTAGGAGATGGGAAAAATTTATATGAGATTAAATTATCAATAAATGGATAATATTTATCATATGAGATTAAATGTGGTATTAATAAATCAAATAACTTATATTTTCCATTTAATAATAAATATAATGCAAAATGTGTTAAACTATGTATTGATGATTCTGATTGTGGTAGAATTTGATTAAATCCATCTATCTCAAATTTCACATATTCTATTATATTATCAGATTTAATATTAATAAAATCATAAGATGGTAAATCATCGGTCCATGTATTAAATTTGTTACATAAAATTTTAAAAATACTAATATAACACACATGTTTAGGTCCAGTGTTTTGATTAATAGATGGGAAAACAATAATACCAGAATCATAATTATCAGATAATCCAATCATAAAATATTCAATATGATCTGTCCAAAATAACATATTATTAATCATATTTTTAGAACTATCTGAAATTTTAGTATTTGGTTTATCAGATAATAGTTTACTAATTTCAAAAAAACTATATAATTTGTATTTGGATATATAAAACATACCATCATTAGTATGTATATTTATTGAAGAATTAGATACAATATCATTTTTTTTTCGTAAATTAAATATATTATTATCAGATTGTAAATCAATAATAACAGATGAATTATTAAAGTTCAAAGATAATTTATGTTTTTTATTGAGATCAATAAATTTAGTTTCATTAATAAAGTGATTAAATTGATAAAATTTTGATAATATATCTTGTATTGATGTATTAAATTTAATATGAAAATATTTGTCTTTTATTTTTTTAATATTTTCATCTATATATTTAACAACATATTTCAAATTATATTGTGTATAACCTTCATATGTATCTAATTTGGATTTTGATTTTAATAAATTAGTAGTATTATAATTTGTTTCTAAAATTGGTGATAAATATTGATAATAAAACATATCTTCATTCATAAATGCTGAACAATATGATTTAAATTCATCAAATTTTCCATTAGATAATAAATAATTAAATTTATAAAAATCAATTAATCTATATGGTTGTATTTCTTCATTATTAAATACTCTGATAAAAAACTTTTGTAAATCTCTTTCGGTTATATCTAAGTTAGGTTGATCTCCGGAAATATATTTGATATAAGTTTTATCCATATCAATATCAAATGTAATATCAAACATAATATAATTATATTTTGTCAATCTTAATACAATCTCAATATATGGTTTAGAATCATTTTTTATTGTAAGCTTATGTACAATATACTTATCCACTGTATGAACTCCAAATAAACCATTATTATAAAAATTATCATCTGTTAAATAAAATCTTATATATATATATTTAAAATCATCTATTTCTGATAGTACTTTTATATTTTGTATACTATATTTATTATTTGCATCTTTTCTAATAGTTATTTTATCTTTTTTTTCTAAATGTTCCTTATCATAATCATCATATTTATCTATTAATCTTAAATCAGTATTATATTTATTTAAATTAATATTGTATTCATATAAATTAATATTATCATCAAATAATAATCTACCTTTTTCTAATATAGAATAAATTAGAGTAAATTCCTTTAATTCAATAATTTTATCATATGACAATTGATTATGTTTGTTTTTTTTATTGTAAATTTGTTCTATATTTAGAAAATATAGACGATCATTTATTAATAAACATTGATATTTATCAATAGTGTTTATAATATCATTTATTATATGATCAGGTAATATACAATAAATTTTAATATAATCAATTAGTTTTCCATTCTTTTTATTATTAATATCATATATATTCTTAAATTTAATTAATAATTCCTCATCAAAATATGTATTTATTTCAATAAATTTAAATAATAAATATATATATAATATATTGATACTAAATCGAAATATTATACGATCTTTATAATATTGATAAAATGAGTGTATATGATCAATACATTTTATTTGTATCTTATTAATTAATTCTTGATCATCCAATTTATTTATTTCATTTATAAGATTATATATAATTGGATAAAATTCTTTTTGTATATAATATGATGTATTATTATTTTGAAAATAAGTGTGTATTCTTTCAAATATATTATCGATTTTATCTATTATATCTGTATTAGATACGATATCTTCAGATATAATCTCTTTTTTTTCTAAATTTTCATATCTAATATTATAATTTAATCTATTATTTTCAGAAAATCTTGTTATTAAATTTATACGTTCTTGATCAATAGTTGATGTAAAATATTCAGGATATCTACTATTTAATATATCAACAATAAGTCTATCAGAATCATCTAATTTATAATCTGGATTTAATCTAAAGAAATTTTTAATATTAATAATTTGATTCTCTCTCAAAGCAAATAGTAAATTATCTAATGATTTTAACCATTCATTATTCCCAAAAGATATTTCTAACTTCTCTATTTGATCTATTTGATCAATTTGACCAATTTGATCTATTTGATCTAAAATACGTTTATCGCCAATTTTACCATATAATGAGAATGCTAATAACATTCCATTAAATGTACATGAACCGGAATATTGTTCTCTAGAATAGAAAATATTAGGGAAATCAGAATTTAAAGTTGTTAAATTAGATAATTGACTTTCAGATATTTCTTTGGGAATTTGAAATTCAGATTTGATAATTTCTTGTAATAAAATAGTTTTTAATTGATTTGAACTTTTCATACCACTATTATCATATTCAACTATTATACCATTTGTCGAATACAAACAATTATGTAATAATATATCTGTAAATAATTGAATGTATACATATTCTTCATCTTTTACAAATTCTCCATCTTTATTTTTAAAATTATATATTTCTATATTTGTAATATTCTTATCATAATCTGTCTCTATTTCATCAAATACTTTTTTTATATTATCTATACAATTAAAATCAGATTGAACTAATTTAGTATTTAATAATTTTAAAATTGTATCGCTATCAGATATACTAAATTTTAAAATTATATTGCTATCAAAATATGATTTAATTTGTTTATCATATTCTTCTTTATATAATTGACAACTTTTAATACTATCTTTTATTTTGTTTTTGTTGTGATATCCCAACCTTTCATAGTCACTTGGAATTACTATATTATATAATTTTAATTCAGCTATTTCTCCAGAATTTGTTTCTAAAATATCTGATATTTTTTGATCTATTAATTCACACTCTATATAATATGCTAAGTGTGAATTAATATATTTTTGTAAGATATCTTGTGATGTAGAAAAATCTATTTTTAATATCTTTTTATCATATTTTACAATATTAATATTATTAAATATTAATTGTATAGCATATTCGATATTAGATCTAAATAATTTATTTTCTATTTTTACGTCAATACCGAATGGAATTAGTAAATTTATCATTTTTGATTTTAAATTAGCAATTAAACCATTTATACTTATTTTATCATTATATGATGATTCAAAATAATCAGAAGATGTTTTATATACTTGTTCAATAAATTTTATTTTAAATTCACTATTAAATAAATTAGCAATATTATCTATATATGATTCAATATTAATTTTAAAATTATATTTTGCTCCATAATGTAAATTAATATGTTTTATTGCCGGTAAATGTTCAATACTTTGATTATTATGTTTATATTTAATATCAATTATTTGTGTATTATCTGATTGTAATTGTTCAATATATTTATTTAAACTTGACTTTACAATATTAATAATATTAGAAGTATAATTATTTTTATAAATATTTTGAATTATACGATATCTAAATATGGATGCATATGTATACTCAAAATTAATATTCGTATATCCTGAATCATATAAAAATTGATCAAATAAAAAATTTTGTAAATATATATCATTTTGAATATCTTTTGTATGTCTACGTATACATATAATTGTTTGTGGATATTCTTTTGTATCAATATTACTATATGTTGATGATGATTTTCCAAAGTGGAAATTTATATTTTGTCTAATTGCTTCTTCTCTTATTGAACCTTTTTTTCTAACAGATTCTTCTTCTCTTATTAAACCTTTTTTTCTAACAGATTCTTCTTCTCTTATTGAACTTTTTTCTTTAATTGATTCGTATTCTGAATCAATTTTCATAATATTATGATATGTCAATCCCTGACCACTATTTGTAATAATTAATAAATTTTTTGTAACAATTGCACCTAATAAATGTCCAGTTTTTTTATTATAATATCCGATAGGAATAAAAAAATCAGATGAAGTTGTAATACTAGATTTAATATCACTTAATTTTTTATCAAAAATAGATAATAATTCATTTTTAAAATAATTATTTGTTTCAGTATCTATAAATATTCCATAATCAAGATATTTTGGAGAAATATTTGTTGGAATTATTTCGTGATATGTATATTCCCTATTATAACTATTTTTATATCTATGTTTTGATTTTAGATAAAACTCTGATGATCCTTCAGATGATATATCAAATATAAAAGTATATCTATTCACAGTATGACTTGTTATTTCATCATATGATAATTTTTGAATTTGAGATTTTTTTAGATATCTAATATCATATTTTAATAATTCATCGTTAGTTTTATATGGATCTTTATTATATTTATCAAAAAGGCTATGATCAGATAATAATTTTTTACAATTAATTAATTCTCTGATATCTTTTCTAATTTCAGAGATTTCACTAATAATTTTATCATTAGATATTATTGAATTATAAAATTCTGAGTTAATAGTGTTTATACAAAATTCTTTGAATGTTTTAAACATATCATTTCCTTTATTATCTCCTATATTTTCATCAAGAAAAGAATGTAAAAAAAAATGATCATCTGCTAATTTTAAATAGGTAGTCATATTATATTTTAAAATAGGTAGTCATATTATTTTTTTAATAAAAACTATACAGAATTATTTTTTAATAAAAACTATACACCCGAAAATCACAAAATTTACACCCCCCTAATTAGGATGTTTAATATCATTTTCAACCAATAATAAAAATTTTGTATGATGAATTAATATTTTAGGTCAGGTTTTATTTTTTTGTCTTATTTATGATTAACAAAAATGAATATTTAATATTAGTAATTTTTATGATATTTATTATATTACTTATTACAATTATAATTATTTTAGGTCAGACAGTATAATTGTATGAATATACTGTGATCTATATGATCTAATCTTATTATATTAAATATTTAAAGATTATATTAAGTAGTAATTTAAATACAATCTTTATAAAAAGGGAGTGTAAATTTTGTGATTTTCGGGTATATAATAATTCTAAATTAGAAGAAGACAATATATTGATAGATGTTTAATTATTATTAATAAAATAGAATATTAGAGAAATGTTTTCCAGAAGGATTTATTTGAGTTGTATCATGTAGATAAGTTAATAATAATTCTAAATTAGAAGAAGACAATATATTGATGGATGTTTAATTTTTGGTGCGAATTACATAATAATTAAATTATTCTTAATTATAATTTTTCTTATTAATAATTATAATTAAGACCATTATATGTTTAATATATCTTATAAAACTATTTTATATATCTGTGTGGTTATATTTGTTTATTCATATTTATCTATTCTAAATAAAAAATACAATATGTATCAAAAATTGTTTGATCTTAAAAATAATTTTTTAATGAGATCTATTGATATGGGAATTAAATTAAATCCTTGTTCTTATGAAGTTGTAAATTATATCAAAAGAAATAATAATATAAAAATGTTTGAACAGTTGATTAAATTATTCAGCAAAATAAATTATGATATTAAATTACCTATTTTGATGTTGTTAATGAAACAAACATTTAATAAACCTATCGTTTATGGTATCAAAAATAATAATATAACTAATACTTTTAATTTGGAATTTTATGCATATATTGGTGACCATAATATTACTCATGCTGATTTAGCATCTTCTTATAAAGCTAAATTAATTTTTCTGAGACAGTTACAAGATGTTTTAATAAAATTATATAATATTAAACCATTTGTTAAATCCGAAAAATTATTAAAATTCATGAAAAAATCCAATCTCATTATTATTTCATTTAATATTAGTTTAGATGGAAAACTTATTCCAAAATTAAATTTATATACTGAAAATATTGTTGATCTTAATGGCAAAAAATCTCCCATTATCTTAACCTTTGAATTTGATCTTGTCAAACAAACTATATCTTATTCTAATATTGGTATCCCATATGCTACAAAAAACGATATGATTAAGTCTAATTTAGTTAAATCAAATGCTGCTAATATCAATTTTATTAAATCTATACCAAATGCTTCCAGATATCTTATTCATAAAAAAGATAAAAATACTATTAGTATCTACATTGTTAATCCTAAATACGATAAGATTAGGAAATTTTTAATTTATAATAATTTTGAACCTAATATAATCTATTATTTTAATAAAAATAAAAATAATAAAAGTCTTGATATTGCATTTACCATCACAAATGGTAAAGTCATTAAATCAGCCATTTATGATAATTTTTGAAAATATTTGAAAATTTTTGAAAATATTTATGCTTGATATATTTCACTTAATCCTAATTATTTTAAATTATATATTTATTACTTAAAATGATTACTGTTTTTAGAAGAGGCTTTAATATTCATTTCTCTAAGGTGTTGTTCTCTAGCAAACCTATTGAAAATTTTGATAATATGATTAGACGTTCTGCTGAAATTAAAGATGCAGAACAATCTATGAAATCTCAAAATCAAATTATTTTGGAAATTGAAAATAAAAAAATAAAATAAACAAAATTTATGATATCGAAAATGTTGATTATACTAGTAATCAAACACAAACTAAATCATCTGATAATATATGGGATATGATTAATAATTATAGTAATAAACAAGGAAAAATTATCGAATAAATGATTATATAAAAATATAACTATTCATTCGATAATAAAAATATACAATTTTGAATAATACAAATAATACAAATAATACAAATAATACAAATAATACAAATAATACAAATAATACAAAATGTCAAAATGAATGCATAATTTGTTTTAATCATATTAAAAATGAGCAAAAAATTTTTTTAAATTGTAATAAGTTTACGAATCATATTTTATGCACATATTGTTATAATAAATTAATAAGTAGTGATTATTTGAGCTGTTAAGAAAAGTCCGGTTAAATCCGGACATTTTACATAATATCACTAAATAAAACCTTCTCCCAGGAGGAAGAAGGTTTTATTTGAGCTGTTAAGAAAAGTCCGGTAAAATCCGGACATTTTACATAATATCACTAAATAAAACCTTCTCCCAGGAGGAAGAAGGTTTTATTTGAGCTGTTAAGAAAAGTCCGGTTAAATCCGGACATTTTACATAATATCACTAAATAAAACCTTCTCCCAGGAGGAAGAAGGTTTTATTTGAGCTGTTAAGAAAAGTCCGGTTAAATCCGGATATTTTACATAATATCACTAAATAAAACCTTCTCCCAGGAGGAAGAAGGTTTTATTTGAGCTGTCCATTGTGTAGAAATACCATACAAAATTTACCATTTTTTTAAACTTAAACAATGTATTAAATTAATTATATCTTATACTCTTTTAATTATTACAATTATCCTATTTCTGCTTCATATCTTTTCCATAGTGAGAGCTCAAATGTCTACCAAAAGATCATATTTTCTTAACAAAAAATATGATTTAGCAATTTGTGTTAATAATTATAAAAAATTATCAAATAATAAATTAAATGAATATTAATTTAGTTACCATTAATGAAAATATTTCATTAAAATATTCGGAATTGATAAAACTTAATGATCATGATATTAAATATTTTATATCTGATTATGATAAGGTTAAATTTTATAATCAATATGATAAAAAATGTTGTCTACCTATTGTTTTGAATTATTTAATATCATATCTTTTATATCAAACAGATAATACCTTAGATCTTAATAATATATATGATCCTTTTTGTTTGTTTGATTATATTTGTAAAATAAAAAATACTCAAAATGAAAATACAGATGGTTCTAATCTGTATTACTTAATATATGTTTTTAATAATATTGAAAAATTTAAAAATATCCAAATAATAAATGATAAAATTCAAACACAAATTTTTATGGTAAAATTAAATTGGGATATTATTAGATATTATTTATTAAATAATGTACCAATTGGTACAACCATTAATATGGGATTATTAAATAATTCTACTGCTAATATACTCCATTCTGTTGTTATATTTGGTTTTAATAATCAAAATATGTCAATATATATTGGTCCGTTTTACTCTAATATTAATACAACATTTGTTGATAATTTTGACTCTAAATTAATTGAGATCAAATATGATTTATTTAATATATTATGTCAAAATATGTTTATTATAAAAATGTTGAAATAAAATAATCATGCGTTATTCAGATTATTATTTTTATTAAGTAAAATATATCCTAAAATGTCATTTTCTGCTGCTAATTTTTATTCTTCGGTTACTAACAGTAATGAAGTTAAACCTATCCGAAACTTCACCTTTGCTCCTGGTATTGATACATCTGTACAAGAAGCAGTATATCGTGATGTTGCTAACTCCAATTCAAAATTAGCCAAATGGTTGGCTACTTGTGAAAAAAATCATATTGATATTAGAGGAATTAATATTGATGCTGTTACTATGTTTGGTTCAAATGTTGGATTTCTCTATTTGACAGCAGAAGCTTATAATCAATCTGGTTATAAACTTCCTGGTACTGCATTTATTAGAGGTGGTGCAGTTTGTTGTCTTCTAATTGTACAAAATACCGATACCAATCAGTATTTTATGGTAGTTGTTGAGGAGATTAGGGTACCAATTGGTGCTTCTGTTATTCAAACACCTGCTGGTATGCGTGACAATTCTAATAATATCAAAGGAAAGATTATTGATGAAATCAGAGAAGAAACCGGAATTACTATATCTAATCAAATGGTCAATTCTTCTGATATTAGCCAAATTATTTCCGATACACTAATTCATTTTGATGGTTTCTATCCTTCCCAAGGTGGTTGTGATGAATATATTGATATCTTCGCTTATCTAACACAAATGAACTCTGCACAACTAGCTGCTGTTAATGGTAGACTCCTTGGTAATGCAGATGAAGATGAAATGATCAAAGTTCATATTCAACCACTTAATTGGTCAACAATTGATGAGTCTAAAGATTCTAAACTAATTGTTGCCGCATCGAAATTTGATAGAAAATTTCCCGGAATTATTATGCCATAAATTTTTGGAATTGGGATTGAATTTGTTTAATTATATAATTGGTTGACATTATATACTGCTTTAAAATAAATTTTATTTAACTAATATATATTAAATAATGGAATATTCTAACAAATGCAATTCATACTATTATGCTGACAAAAATAGTTATACAGTCGCTAACAAACATTCTGAATTCTATTCTGATGATAAAATAATTTCGTGTAAAAAATCTGAAGATTATATCTATTACAGAAAAAATAATAATTTACCACGTATATTAGATAATCAAACACAAACACAATTACAAAATAATTCGTCACAAAAATTAAATTCCAGATCATTATCTAAGTCCACATCAACACTACCAAATCCTATTGAAAAACCTTTTTATCCTGAGAATTATAGAGCAAATGGACCTTATTGTAAAGCATCATGGGAATACGGTTCACACTATTATGAATAAATCATAAGTAAATGAACTTAAAATATAATTATATGAAATTAAAAAATATCCTTGTGCGCAATAATTTATTCCGAATGAATTTCTTGCTACAAATGAATTTAATTCACTAATATAACCTATTAAAACTATTGCATGTGCACCTTTAATTTCTGTTAAATTTTTTGGACATTTTAAAACTTGACCAAATTTTAAATTAAAAATTTGATCATTAATATTTATTCCTAATATTATTGGCCTATTTGAACATAGATAGTTTTTTATTATTTTTAAATTTTTTGGAACACTAAAAAAATTATTCCCATAAGATAAATTTATCTTAAACTTTGTTAAACTATCATAATTTGATGGTTTTGATATATGTCTATTAGATAACCAATACTTTTCTAATACCATATTTGATCTTATCGATTCTAAACCATAAAATATTTTTGTACCAATATCTGCATTATCATTTGATTCAATATCATCTGATTTTCTCGCAAAATAATAAATTGAACTTGCCGATACAAAATATTTCTCTTTTTGATTATTTTTTTCTGAAATTAATTCATATAAATTTGTCTGATCATTTTTATGCACCGTATATATTGTATTTATTTGATAATTAATTAAATATGATACTGCATGTCCGACACAATTGTTTGTTTTATTTTGTTTTCCAATCGGAACTATATCATAATCTTTTATAAAATAATTTTTTGGATAAATTGTGTTAAATAATATTATTCTTTCATATTGTTTTTTATTAATTGTATCAATTTCCATCTTATATTCTAATTTAAATTGTTTAAGAAATATTTATTTTAAAAATAACATTTAATTATTTTAAAATAAATATTTCTTAATTATTAAAAAATATCTAACTAAAATTATATATGAACAATAAAATGACTGATAAAATTTATGATTCAAATCTTATCACCACTAATACTAAAACTATCACCAACACTAACACCAACACTAACACCAACACTAACACCAACACTAACACCAATACCAACACTAACACTGATTTGAATTATCAACAATCTAATTCTATTTTTATATCAGAAAAATCTAAATCACATTCTGGCAAACATCATAAATCACACTCTGGTAAACATCATAAATCACATTCTGGCAAACATCATAAATCACATTCTGGCAAACATCATAAATCACATTCTGACAAACATCATAAGAAACATTATTCATCTTCTGACTCTGATTACACAAGTGAGAACAGTCAAACAGGGAATAAAAATTATGATTTGACTATTTTTTCTAATTATCAAGATTCTGATTGTGTTAAATATAATGACTTTAAACCATTTAATATTAATCTTATCAAAGGTGATAAAGGTGATAAAGGTAGAGATGGAAAAAATGGTAAAAGAGGCAAAATAGGTAAACGAGGTTATACTGGTAGAACTGGTAAGCAAGGAAAACGTGGTAAAACTGGAAAAGAAGGTTTACGTGGTAAAATAGGTCAATCTTTTATTTGGAAAGGAAATTGGAATCCTTTAACAGAATATAAAATTAATGATGTTGTATTTTTTAATGGCTCTTCTTATATTTCAATCAATTATAACTCAAATTCTAATCCTGAAATAGATTCCTTTAATTGGGAATTAATGGTTTTAGGTAATATTATGGAACCACCAAATCCACCAAATCCACCAAATCCACCAAATCCACTACCCAACTCCCCAAATTGTTCTAATTGTGTTAAACATCATCATATATGTTGCAAAAAGAATAATACTTCTAATCCTATTTTAACAGGTTCAGATGATTTTAATTTTTATTATGCATGTGAACCTGGACCACCTGGCGAGCCTGGTCCACAAGGAGAAATGGGTTTACAAGGTCCACAAGGAGAAATGGGTTTACAAGGTCCACAAGGAGAGCAGGGCGAACAGGGCTTACAAGGCGAAAAAGGCGAAAAAGGCGAACAGGGCTTACAAGGCGAAAAAGGCGAACAGGGCTTACAAGGCGAAAAAGGCGAACAGGGCTTACAAGGTGGTGATAAAGGTGATAAAGGTGATAAAGGTGATATAGGAGAACAGGGATTACCTGGTATGGTTTGGAAAGCAAATTGGGATCCAACTATATCTTATAACAAAGATGATGTTGTGTATTATAATGGATCTTCATATATTGCATTAACACTAAATCAAAATAATGATCCAAGTTCTAATTTAAATACATTATGGAATCTTGTTGCATTAAATGGATCAAATAATGTTACTAATTCAGTATTATCTTATGGAAGTTTTTATGGTTTAGTACCTTCTAGTTACCCTGATCCTTTTCCAATAAATACCGCTATAGATTTCCCATTAGATGTTGTTTTTACACCACAAATTTATAGACAAAGTACATCACAATTTCTATTAAAAGATCAGGGCGTATATCAAATACAATTTACTGTATGTATTAAGGAGGCTGGTCAATTAATAATTGGTTTAGAAGATTTAGCAAATCCTGGAATTATAAATGAATTACCATATACTTTAATATCAAAGAAAACAACTGATTCATATATTAATGGAACATTTTTAGTTCAAACACCAACTCCTAATAATTTAATAACCATTAGAAATCCATCATTTGGTACAGATAATATAGTTATTGAATTATCGAATAATGGTTCATCTAATACTACAAATAACTTAATCTTATTAAAATTAAGTTAAAAATTTAAAAAATATTAATACCTGATTCTAATAATAATGCCTGATATATTTCATTTATTTTTTTTAATTTATTATCTATATCTTTGCATTTTAATAAATTATTTTGATCATCTTCATTTAATATTGGAATAGGTAAGTTTTCTAATTTACCTTTGGGTAATTGAATTGTGTCTCGTGAATTAGATATTCTCATTAATTCTTTTTCATTGTATTTTAACAAATAATAAATTACATCTTTATTTATACCATTCTTTATATTTAAATAAAACATATTTGATGAATTATTCACTTCATTTGATGTAAAACTAACTAATCCAGCTATATTACTATTTCTATTAATTTGAATTGTATCTATCCCATTTGAATCAATCACATCACAATATGTCAATACTGGTGTTGTCTCTTTACCTATTATTGTAGATTCTATTAAATTAATTTTCATTTGTTCTAATTCTGTAATCTGTTGTTGTAACATAATTAAAACTGAACTATTTAAATTTATAAATTCCATTATATTTTTTTGAATTTTAATGTCTGGAATATTAATATTAAAATCTAATATGAGATCTATATTTATTGATTTACATTTTCCTTTGGTCACATAATTAATATTTTTTACTAAAAATTCAAATAAATGATAATTTAAAAATTCTTGAGGATATATATCCGGACGTTGTGTTGTATATACATACTGATATAATTCTATCTCATTCGGTTTAATTATTTTAAATGTATTATTTTTTAAAGATATTAAAACTGATAGATTTTGATCTTGTTCTTGTATTTGAGAATCTATTTTTATTATGTCTCTTAGTTTATGTGTTTGTTTATTTATTGGTTTTTCATTTAGATCAATGTAATAATTCTGATAAAATAGTGAAAAAAATTTTTCAACTATTTTATCGTTGTCTAATAAATATTCATATGTATTATTAATATCTGTTAATTTAATTTGTTGATCTTGTTTTTTATTAGAAAATATTAATATTGATTTTTTATGTTCTGATATAGCTATCACTTGTTCTATACAAAAATTATTTAGCAAATATTTACGTGTTTCTACATGTTGATTTGAATCACTAAATAAAAAACTATCAGGAATAAATAAGATTGCCTTTCCATTTTTTGTTAATAATGTTGTAATTAATTGTATTATTAATGGTTCTGATTTTGTTCCTCTTATTTTTAATTGTTTTATTTTTGAACAACAACTTGCATGTGTTAAATTTTTTATATCCGATGGTAAATCAGATATAATTATGTCTGATTTTTCTATATTTATTTCATCTTTTAATAAATCACCATTAAATATCTTTACATTTTTATCTTCAGTTTCTAAGCGTAATAGTAATTTTGCTATTATATTTAATTCATTATTAATATCAAAACCATATAATGTTTGAAAATTTATTTTTTTATTTATTGCTTTCCTCATAAATGTTCCCGTCCCTGAAAATAAATTTATTATTTTTTTTTTATTCGAATTTTTGTCAATTAAATCTAACATATAATCTACTATTTCATAATTAGTATAAAAGTTTTTTAATTCCTTTAGATGTGTTTTTAACTCTTTTTTTTGAATGAAATTATCTATTATTAATTTTAAATAATCTGTTTTATCTTGGAATTGAACATTTTCAAAATGTTCAATTAATTGATCAAAATCATTATTGTTCAATTTGCGTATCTGATAATTATATTCTGATATAATATCATTACAATAGTTCTCAAACAATATTTCATATGATGATTTTTTTGTATTTGTATTCTCTTTAAAAAAATGTATATACATTAATATATTTGCAATATTATAATACAATGATCCCTTGAGATCATATATAATGTCAATTATATTCTGTATTATATTCTGTATTCTATTTATCATTTTATATATAAATCAGTATTATATTTTTATATATTTTAAAATTTTTCAATAAGATAATTCAGAATAAATGGTCGAAAATTTTAAAATATATATTATATGTTTTTAGATACACATATACAATTTATACGATTTCGATGTTTATTCAATTAGATAAAGAATATTCTGTTTTTTGGATATACTATTTTACTGGATAATATTTTAATAAAAATGCTTTAAATTTTTAAAATAAATCTTTAAATTTTTATCTAATCAATGTATATATATGACAAAATATCATAAAAAACGTAATCAGAAGTATCAGTCTGATTCATCTAACACTTCATCTTCTGATTCATCTTCTTCTGATGAAGTTGAAATTGTCGTCAAACATCACGAAAGAAAACACTCTAAAAAGCATAGAAGACACTCTGATAAGCACTCTAGAAGACACTCTCATAAAAAAATGGGCCGTCATCATAGTGAAGAAATAATATGTTATGATAATCAATCACACCCATCACAACCATCACAACCATCACAACCATCACAACCACCCCAACCATCACAACCATCACAACCATCACAACCATCACAACCATCACAACCATCACAACAAACACAACCATCACAACCATCACAACCATCACAACAAACACAACCATCACAACCATCACAACCATCACAACCATCCCATAAACATCGTAAACACCGTAAACATCGCAAACATCATAAACATTCTTGCTCAAGATCATCCAAATCATCAAGATCATCTAAATCATCGAGATCATCGAGATCATCGAGATCATCGAGATCATCTAAATCATCAAGATCATCAAAATCATCTAAAACATCCAGATCATCAAGATCGGATTCGGATTGTAATGATAAATGCACGTTTGATGAAATCTATAATTTTTACAAATATAAATTATTAACCGATAAATCATTAATGGTGAGTGGTTCAAATGCTTATTATAATGCATTCAATAATATTGAACAAATTATTCCAACTGGCTATCCAACAGAATTTAATAATAATGCTATCATCTACAATGTTGAACACAAATATGCAGGTGCTCCTTTTGTTGTTAGAGAAAGTGGTGTTTATATTTTCTTTTTTATTAGTTCTAATGAACAAGCCTGTCAATATACTATTTTTATAAATGGTATCGCTCAAGATTTAACAACAACAGGTAATAACTCTGGAGCTGGACAACTTATTTCTCGTAATATGATCAAATTAAATGAAAATGACTCTATTTTAGTTAGAAATTATGAATCTGCTTCTAATGCTTTACAATCTGCTTTATATGCAGGTGGATTACAACCAGGTAATAATGATACTTTCTTATTAATGAAAATTGCTCCTCTGCCTTGCCCTAACTTACCATGTGAAAATAATAAAAAATGTGTTTCTGAATGGAGCGATGATTGTTTGAGTAAACGCAAAAAATATCTATTTAAGAAAGTCTTAGAAAAGATGTTACTCGATCCTGATCTAATGCTCAAAGGTTATAATATTCATGGTACTTTCTATAATACCGATGTTCAAGAAATTTTAACAGAAGGCGATGCAGCATATACTCAAAGTGTAAATGTTAACGGTTTAGGATGGAATTTATCAAATCCTACACAAATTACTATATTAGAAGATGGTATTTATAAATTATTCAGTAATCTTACAACTAATACAGCAGCTCAATTTGCTTTTGCTGTTAATGGCGTAGCTGTTGATAACTCAATTCAAGGTACTAATAAAGGGGCTGGTCAACTAACTTCTCGTACTCTATTAGAATTAAGAAAAGGTGATATCGTTAGTGTAAAAAATCATACTTCTGCTAATGGTAAAATAGTAACAAGTTCCTTTGCAGGTGGCTCATATCCTTCTATGAGTGTATTATTAACTATATTTAAAATTGCCCCTCTCAATAAAGTACAAATGCCTCCTTGTGAAATTAATAAATATCATTCAAAATGCTTCCGAAAATTCAAATGCTACCTTCTCGCTAATAAAAATTTACAATTAGAAGGTTCTGGTTCTTACTTTTCATTAAGTTCGTCTCATCATCAAGTTTTAACATCTGGTGAATCAATTGATTATGCAATTACAAATATTAAAAAAAATATCAATCATTTACAAGGAACCACTGAACTTATCATTACAAAAGACGGTATTTATGATATTTTTGCTGATATTATTACCAATGAACCCTCTCAAATTACCATGTTCGTTAATGGAGTTCCAGATATGACAACTGTATCGGGTCGTGATTCTGGTGGAAATCGTTCAATTTTAAGACAATTTGTGAAATTATTCAAAGGAGATGTTATTACTATTAGAAATTATGAATCTCATCCTGTATCTATTAATACTTCTATGAATACTGGTGGCCATAGAATAAGTTATCCTGTTCTATTAATGGGTTTCTTATTATCGCCAATATGTTAAATACAACCTTAATTATATTCTTTCAATATGTTAAGAAAAGTCCGGTAAAATCCGGACATTTTACATAATATCACTACATAAACCAGACATTTCAAGACATTTTCAATATGCTTACACACATAGAACATGTCTTGAAATGTCTTGAAATGTCTGGTTTTATTTGAGCTGTTTATTTTATAGTATCAATATATTGAAAGAAGTTAGATTTTTTTCAAATAATTATTGTCCATTTTTATTTATCTACTTCTAATTAAATATACTGAAACTAATCAGTATATTAAATTATACTAATCAGTAAATATGTTTATCTGATGGTTTTTATAAAATATCTTATTATATATTTGGTTTATTTATAGGTAGTATTTATGTAATTTCTTATCATATAAAATATTTTGTTATTTCATACATAGCATCTTAAGTTATGAGTTTCTTATGTTTTATAAATATCCATAAAAATGAAAAAGACAAAAGTATTTTTTTATTTTTCTGGAACCCCGGCTCTCTCTCACTTAAAATCACTTAAAATGTTTTAAGTGATTTTAAGTGATTTTAAGTGATTTTTTTTGAAATAAATTTCTATAATAAGAATAAAATTAGATGAAATATCAATGTCCAAAATGCTCAAAAGAATTTACTCAAAAATCAAATTTTGAATATCATATGTGACGCATCAGACCATGTATAAATAAACATTTTTAGATAATAATCATATTTTAGACAAGGACATTAATTCCCTCCAAAATCGAAGGAAATCGGAGGAGAACTTCTTTTCAATAATTTTAATTGGCTTAAACATTTTGATTTTACCGACAAGGATGTTGCTGGAAATATTATTAAATCTGACAAAGATCTAATTGAAAAATATAAAAAAATATATAATAAATATGAGTTACTCTTGTATAATAATCAATCTAATAATCAATCTAATAATTTTATTGATGTATTAGATGTGTGATCTATTATTTTAAGCTACCTTAATCTGACGAAGCATATTGTGGAGAAATTTGAGGATTATTAAAATTAAAAATGTATTAAATGTATTAGACAAGGCTATATGTATTAGTATTAATTGCTACTAATAAGTTTAAAATAATATTTAATAATATTTTAGACTTATTATAAATCAACTATAAAAGAACATATGGAAACTATTTATAAATATATTTTAGAAGAAAAACAAATTTTAATGATAATAGATATTGATAATAATTCATGGTATCAAGGAATTGGTATTTGTGAAATATTTGAAATTGGTAATATTCATAAAACCCTTAAAACATTAGAAGAAAGTATTGAACGAAAAAATTATTCTGATATAAAAGATGACAAACAAATACATGGACAAACTATTTTTGTTTCTGAAATTGGATTATTTAATTTATTGTTAAAAAGTAAAGAATCTCATGCTGAAATATTTCAAAAATGGCTTAAAAATGAAGTAATTTTATCTATCAGAACTATTAATCAATATCAATTACCTAAAAATAATATTACTGGAATTAATAATATATTTACAACATATTTAGACAAAAAAAAATCCAAAGGAAAACTTAAACATCTTATTCAAGAAAATAAATTACAAAAATCTGGTACCATTTTTGTTAAATTATTTGATAATATTCCTACATATAAAATATCTTCTACTACCAATACTTCCAAAGATAATTATATTTTTTCTATCAATATTAATAATTATAAAATATGTGAAAAAATTATCAAAGATAAATTACATTCATTTAAATTAAACCCTGATTCTGATCTATATCAATGTGATCTTAATATTATAATTAATTTTTTTAATAAAACCAAAGAGTTAATGGATATATCTCCTAATAACCCTAATCAAGCTAATGAAATAATTCAGTCAAATCAAACTAATATATCAGATATAATTAAAGTTGAACCATTAATCTCTTCCAAAACTAAAAAAAAATATATATCAACTAAAACATCTGAAAAATTAATAAATAATATACCACTACAACATACAGTTAAAAAAACAAATCAAATAAATATTCCAAAAAATGATTTGGTATCAGATAATTATTCAGATACATTATTTAATATTAATACAACTGATAGCATTAGTATGCAATCTAGTAATTTTGATTTTGATAATCAAGATGATGAAAAATTAATATCATCTATTTGTGCTGAAAATTTTGAATTATCAAATAAAAATAACTCATCTAATAAAAATAACTTATCCAATATACATAATTACCAACATTTTATTCAACAAACTATTAAAAATTCTGATAATAATAAAATCTTAGATAAAGTACAAAATCAAGTACAAATCCAAGTACCCGGTCAAGATCCAATTCAAGTACCGGTTGATGGTGATATATATAAAATATTAAATAAAAAATTAAAAGAAATAATGGATATTTAAAAATAGATTGTTATATAATCTATTATAAATGTCAGGATTTATGTAGAGATATTAAGTAAAATGTCTGGGTTTGACTAAGCATCTCAAAGAGATGCAAAGTTAGCAAGATGATAAATATAGATGTAATACTTATTTTTATCTATATTTATCATCTTTGCCAAGCTATAATTTCTTAACAGATCTATTAATATAGATCCATTAATTCCTCAAAACTAATATTATACATATTTGATATCTTAATTAAACGTTGTGGATGAAATACTTTAGAAACTAATTCTTCCATTATTAGATATCCTATTGATTTTTGTTTAATCATATTATAATCATATATGAATATAATAGGATTTGCACATATTGTATTCCAATTAATCTTATCCAGATTTTGTTCAAAAAAGCTTATTTTATTTGAATATAATGATATATAAGACCAATCGATTTTATCTGAATTGGTTTCTAACAAATGAATTGCTTTTGAATTTCTAGATAAATTATGCCAATTAATCTCTTCTATATTTGATTCTAACAAATTAATTGCATTTGGATTAGTTGATAGGTTTGACCAATTAATTTTATCAGAATTTGATTCTAATATGCGAATTGCATTCGGATTTAATGATAGAAGATTCCAATTAATTTTATCAAGATTGGATTCTAACAAATTAATTGCATTTGGATTAGTTGATAGGTTTATCCAATTAATTTTATCAGGATTGGATTCTAACAAATTAATTGCATTAGGATTAACTGATAGGTTTGACCAATTAATTTTATCAGGATTAGATTCTAACAACTTAATTGCATTAGGATTAGCTGATAGGTTTGACCAATTAATTTTATCAGGATTGGATTCTAACAATTTAATTGCATTTGGATTTAATGATAGGTTTGACCAATTAATTTTATCAGGATTGGATTCTAACAATTTAATTGCATTAGGATTAGTTGATAGATTTGACCAATTAATCTTATTCATAGTCTGTTGTAAAATATGAATGATATTCGAATTAGATGATAAATAATTAAAATCAAGCTTATCAATATTAGATTCTAACAAATGAATTGCATTTGGATTGAATAATATATTATGCCAATTAATTTTATCAGGATTAGATTCTAACAAATTGATGGCATTTGGATTTAAAGATAACAAATCCCAATTTAAATTTTCAGGATTAATCCAATCACGTAATTTATAAAATTTATACATTTATTATAAATATTGATTAACTTAATCTGATTATATCATTTATGAATTGTGACGCAAGATAAAATTTTATCAATTTTATCAATTTTATCAATAAAATCAAAAAATAAAAAAAATAAATCAAAAAATAAAACATATTATCTTAGTCTATATCTGACTAGCCTCGTTCGAATCTAAATTATTTAAATGCTGCTTGTTCATTCTATTTGCATACCACATATCCCGAGTCCTTTGGTTATCAGAAACTGGTAGAACAATGTTTGCCATCTTCATAATCCCTAGATATACTCCTGAAGTTACCATTATCTGATAACTTCTGTTTACATAAAAAAAGACAGTTATTTGGGTACCCACTCGCAAAAATATTTTCAAATTTTAATATTATAATTGATATTCAATAGGAATATTATGTCCTTTTACTTGTAGATATCCTCTAATAAAATAATCTAAAGTCATACTAGTTACATCGGTTTTTAATTCATGTGATAATAATATTAAAAATAATTTGGTACATTCTAATTCTAATGGATCGTAATATTTTTTTTGAATAGATGTCTTTAATGCAGTCAGATTTGTGTGAGTTTGTTGTTCTCTTGATAATTTTCTTGCTTCAGTATAATATTCTTCTGATATTAATGATTCTGCAGTATTAAATTTAGTAATTAATTGATTAATATCCTGTCCTAAAGTATTAAGACATTCTTGATTTGATTCACATAATTTAAATTGATAATTAATTTTTTCTATAATAGTTGCAGTACCATATGTTAAATTACATAATTTAAAATTACTTAATGGTAGATCTTTAACTGATAAAGGAATGTATATTGCTATAATATTAGTTAATGGAATATTTTCTAAAATATATTTTTCACCATCCATTTTTCCATATTTATCACCACAATCAACTAGTCCATTTGTATTTATTATAAAAGTTATTCCTTCAACTGAATATAATTGCGATGTTAATGATTTTGGAATACTAACACTAATACATTCATCTCCATTTGTAGCATTTAGATGTCCTTTTAATATATCTATATTTTTATTTCTTGCACCATTGATTGAATATATTCCTCCGTTATCTATAATTGATATAAATTTTTTAATATTAAATCCTATTCCATGCTCAACAATTGGTGGCAAATGTCCACCAATTTGTTCTTTTGAATTTTCTCTAATTTGTTTTTTTAAATTTAAATATTTTCCTTTATACAATAAATATTTATAATAATAATTAGTCATATACTCTTATTCTGATAAAAAATATTTTAATAATAATTTCGTTTAATTTTTGGTAGTATATCTAATAATAATGTAGTAAGTGCTTAAAATTTTTTGATAAAAAAAGTAATTATAATCATCATTTAGAACGCAAAATGCCATGTAAAGAAATAATTAATAAAATATTAGATAACGATGTATATGGTAAATTGGAAAAACAAAATCCTACGTCAGGTAGTAAAATTTTGAGCAGTATCCATATTCAAAATAATATTTTTATTAATTCAAAAGAAAATGGATACAAATGTTTAATTTGTAATATAATTTATAAACATTCTCAAACATTAAGTAATCATAAAAAATTTAAACATCCAAATTATGAATCTGATATACAAAACAATGAAATTAATGAAAAATCTGAAATAGAAACATTAAAAGAATTATTCATGACACAAATTAATAAACTAGAAGAAAAATAAAGAATTAGAAATATTGGTTAAAACATCTAAATCTAAAAATAATACAAAAAATATAGCTAATATGACTAATACAGCTAATATGACTAATACAGCTAATACAGCTAATACAGCTAATATGACTAATACAACTAATACAGCTAATATGACTAATACAACTAATACAGCTAATATAGCTAATATGACTAATACAGCTAATACAACTAATACAACTAATACAGCTAATACAGCTAATACAACTATTACTGCTAATGGAATAATTAATAATATAAATATTGTTCAATTTGATAAGCTTAATAATAATTTATCATATAATGATAAATTATTATTGTGATCGCTCTCGATTAAATAAAAGAAGATAGTTGTTTGTTAAACAAAGAGGAAATATCAAAAATATTATATGAGAGGTATTGATGGTTTATTAGAAAATCATACAAATCATTTACCAGGACATAAATGCACGATATCTGATTGCTCCGCAAATAATTTCTTTATAATTCTTTATAATATCTCTACATAAATCTAGAAATTTCCATACAATTATTTCTGGTAAATCGTATTACTGCAAAAATATTATAACCTTTAGTACAATAATAAATTGTCGTCAAACCTGTATTACTTCTTTTTTTTACTATTAAATTGTTTTCTAATATGGCATTATTATAAGCATTACCGGGAGTTATAATTATATTATCATTTACGCTAATAGTTTTTAATGTGATATTTAATCGGTCATTATTTGTATCATATTGACCAAAAGTATTAGAGAAAAGAGAAGTTATATTGTCACCAAAAAAAACATTTGTTAACTTTTTTGTTTTTATAAATACATATTGACCAATATAAGTGATAGTATCAGGTAAAGTTAAATTAATTAAAGCTTTACAATATGCAAATGCATAATCATCAATATATCTAACATTATTACCAAATGTTACATTTTCTAATTTATAACAACCATAAAATGTACTATCACTAATAGTTGTAAGATTATTTGGTAATTTTATACTTTCTAAACCAGAAGATTCAAATGCAGATTCACCTATATAAGTGATAGATTCAGATAAAGTTATAGTAGTTAAAGCTTTGCAACGATAAAATGCCCATCCACCAATAGATTTAACATTATGACTCATTCTTACACTTTCTAATTTTTCACAACCAGAAAATGTACTATTACTAATAGTCGTAAGATTATTGGGTAATTTTATACTTTCTAAACCAGAATAAGCAAATGCACCTGGACCAATAGAAGTAAGAGTATTTGGCAAAATGATGTTAGTTAAAGATTCACAATGATAAAATGCACCTTTACCAATAGATTGAACATTATTGCCCATTCTTATACTTACCAAATTAGCACAACCAGAAAATGCTCCATCTCCAATAGCAGTTACATTAGGATTAACTTCAAAATGTCCGGTAGTAGAATTAATATAAGTTGGTATACAACAATTATCAGACTTTGTAATTATACCCGAAATACATCCGGCATAGGTATAATTGAGAAGATTAAGAAAAAAATACAATACAGTAAAAAAATGAGAGAAACTGAGAAGTTTAAACATAATTAAATAATATATGTAGAGAAAATAAAAATGAAAGTATTTACTAATATGAATAAAAAAGAAGGTTTATCATAAAAAGGTTGGACTATTATCTGGTCGATGCAGGTAAAACTTGCATCATACATTTATTGATAAATAATAGATTAGATAATTAGCAAATATAAGATATTAGAAAAAATTGAAGAAAATGCATATAAAGTGAATTAAATATAATTATGAATTATAAAGTGAATTCATAATTATATTTAATAAAATGTCAATAAATGAATTAAATAAACAAATAAAAGCACTAAAAAAAGAAGAAAGAGAAGAAAAAAAAAGACAAAAAAAATTAGTTCTAGAACAAAAACAATTAGTTCAAGAAGAGAAACTATTACAAAAAAGATTAATTAAAGAAGCAAAAGAAAGAGAGGAGAAAGAGATAGAAGAAAAAAGGTTAAAATTAAAAGAAAGAAAAAAGTAGTAATTAATCGTATCGTTAAATGTAAATTAAAAACTATATTAAAAAATCAAAATTGGTTACCTTCTATAAAAAATATCGTAAAAATTATAAATATGGTTAAAACTGAATCTTATTTTTTCTTTAATCAATATATTTTATATTTATTAGCAAATAATAAAGATATTAAATTTGATAAAACAACTATTGAACGATCTACATTATTTGTATTAAATATGCAAGATTCAATAAGATATAAAGATGATGAATATGATAATTTAAATGAGGTTTATAATAATAGTTACAAAATATTGGGAAAAAATAAAATATTAGAATATGCTAATATTAAATCAATTAATAATCCTTTTAATTATATGTCAGTTGAATTAATGACTAATATAATAAATCATATAAATATCCATTTTTTTAAGTTTCAAAAATTATATATTAAAACTTTTGTTTATGATGAATTTCTTAAATATAAATTCAAAAAATCTGTTCTTTGTTTCATTATAAGTTGTATTTTATATAATATTAATAATAAAACAGATGCATTAATTATTAAATCTAAGAAATTACAAAATAATGAAAAATTAAATGAAATTACTCCTAAATTAGATCAATTAATAAAAAAA
>Ga0214921_10002693_pt1 | contig 28422 bp, 27 predicted proteins | sample LL1505_MetaG_FD_177992 | JGI IMG/M metagenome (GOLD analysis project Ga0214921, IMG submission 177992) | Freshwater microbial communities from Lake Lanier, Atlanta, Georgia, United States - LL-1505 | ecosystem: Environmental > Aquatic > Freshwater > Lake | place: USA: Georgia | collected...
GTGAATCGTCGCGGCCCGCAGCAATAGCAACCTGTGCCACAGCTGTTGCAAAAGTGTCACTTGCAACCGTGCCTGTTGAGTCTGGAAGTTCTGGCAGGTTTGGATACTCATCAACTGACAGTGTTGGGAGTGTGAATTTTGCACTGCCGCTAGTAACAGCAACTCGTGTGCCATCTAAAACAAAAGTAATTGGTTTGTTTGGAAGAGAACGGGAAATTTCTGCCAACAGTTTTCCTGGAACTAAAACCTTGCCTGGCTCTTTTACCTCAGCTGTAAAATGTGCCTTGCTTGCTGTCTCAAGATCTGATGCCGATAAGAAGACTTCATTGCCGGTTGCATCAATAACAATTCCAAGTAGCTCGGTTTTAATTGGGCGAGTGGATAGAGAGCGCGAAACCCAATTAACCCCATCGGCTAACGCTGACTGCTCGACTGTAAATTTCATCTCTATCCTCGGCTTTTCTGTAATGTGGAAAGGTTATTCGCATAACTGGATGTATGTATATAAAGGTAGTCGTAGTAACTAGAGCGATTTTCTGTGGGTAAGTTATAAAAGCCCTGCTCGGTGTGGGGATTGGCTTTGTATAAGGTGTTAACAACTAGTGGAAAGGTGTGGGTATAACTCTGCTTCATTTCAACCACACCTTTCTCTCCAGTTAATCCACCGAGGTTATCCACGGCGTTGCCTTAATTCTCCACAGTTATCCACAACTTGTCCCCAACTGGGGGTAAAGAGTGGCAATTCGGACATATAGCCCAAATCAACCGCAGTCCTATCTAGCCTGCTGCTTAATTCTGGTGGTGAGTTCGTTGACCTGGTTATAGATCGAACGGCGCTCAGCCATCAGTTGACGGATCTTTCTATCGGCGTGCATAACCGTTGTGTGGTCACGTCCACCAAATGTTTGTCCGATTTTCGGCAATGAAAGCTCTGTGAGCTCTCGACATAAATACATCGCGATCTGTCGAGCATTAACTAACACTCGAGAACGGGATGTCCCACACAAATCATCAATTGTCAGACTGAAGTAGGCCGCTGTTTGAGCCATGATGGTTGCGCCAGTAATTTCCGGGTTGGATTCATTTGGAATTAAATCCTTGAGGACAATTTCGGCCAACGATAAATCAACACTTTGACGATTAAGGGATGCGAAAGCCGTCACACGAATTAGCGCACCTTCAAGTTCGCGGATGTTTGTTGAAATCTTGCTCGCAATATATTCAAGAACATCATCTGGTGCATTCAACTTATCTTGCGCGGCTTTTTTACGAAGAATTGCAATACGTGTTTCTAATTCAGGTGGCTGAATATCTGTAATTAAACCCCACTCAAATCGGGAGCGCAGGCGATCTTCCAAAGTTGTTAACTGCTTTGGTGGGCGATCACTTGAGATAACAATCTGCTTGTTCGCGTTATATAAAGTGTTGAAGGTATGGAAGAACTCTTCCTGTGTGCGCTCTTTGTTTTCTAAGAACTGAATATCATCAACCAACAAAATATCTAGATCTCGGTAGCGACGTTGGAAAGCAGATGCTTTATCGTCACGAATAGAGTTAATAAAATCATTAGTGAACTCTTCTGATGAAACATACTTAACACGCACATTTCCGTATAGTTCTTGAGCATATGCACCAATAGCGTGAAGCAAGTGGGTCTTTCCTAAACCAGATTCTCCGTAAATAAAAAGCGGGTTGTATGCCTTGGCAGGTGCTTCTGCCACTGCAACAGCAGCCGCGTGTGCAAAACGATTGGATGCACCAATAACAAAAGTTTCAAAAATGTAGCGAGGGTTTAAAGTTGAGGTCTCGGCAGATTTTGAAACCGGTGCATCATCGCGACCCATGCCAGATTTAGGAGCAACAAACTCAACTTCGACATCTTGGGATGGTGTTGCAACAACTTCCAAAGTTTCATCAACTGTCACAGCAATATTTGTGGTCGATCCAAGCTCGCGAGTTAAAACATCACTGACAACTGTGCGCAAACGGCTTTCTAAAACATCTTTTGCAAAAAGATTAGGAGCTGCGACCAACAAAGTTGTTACATCGTCATTATGAAGAAGGCCTAATGGTTTTGTTAACTGTAAAAATGCTCGGTGTTGCGGTGCATTGATCGCAACCTCTTCGATTACACGGCCCCACAGGGTTGGCAGCTCGACTTCAATAACACTCACCAAGGCCTCAATTCCATAGAAAAACTCATCCACAGGGTTATCCACAACCTGTGGTCTAAACCCCAGGTTGAGCCCTGCAATACCCCCCAAAAGCGATCTACCTGTGGAGGGGGAGTGAAAAGTAGAGCGGTTTGGCAAAAAAAGCAACTGGTTATCCACAATCACCCCACCCCTCACATCAACTGGGCGCCAGTTTGACCGGCTTATCCCCAGACCTCTACCGTTACCTCCTTGCTTCCCCCGTATTTCTGGCCCTGAGTAGAAGTTCATTATTAGGAGTTTTCAATGACAAAGCGCACCTTCCAACCCAACACACGCCGTCGTGCCAAGAAGCACGGCTTCCGTGCCCGTATGGCAACCCGCGCAGGCCGTGCAGTACTTGCTGCTCGTCGCGGCAAGGGTCGCGCCAAGCTTTCTGCATAAAGGTTCATAACCGATACCCGTGCTTGCAAAAAGCGCACGCCTTACCGAGAGCGCCGATTTCGCGCGCGCAACAAAGAGTGGTTTGAGATTTTCAACCCAAAACTTTGTCGGATACCTCTACCCAACTAGCTTAGATCAACCTGCTCGCGCTGGATTAATCATTAGTAAAAATGTTGGTGGCTCTGTAACTAGACACCGAATTGCTCGCAAAGCACGTCATGCAATCCGAGATGTTTACTCACAATTACCAACTGGCGGTTTGTTAGTGGTTCGAGCACTTAACAGTGCCAATGAGACAGATGTTGCAGAAGAGATAACAAAGATTGTCGGACAACTCCTAAAAAAATTGTCCGAGAAGGCTGATCAGAAGTGAGGCAGTTATTGATCACACCTATCAAGGTGTATCAACAATGGATCTCACCGATGTTTGGGCCGCGCTGTAAGTACTACCCGTCATGTTCCTCATATGCCGTCACAGCAATTGAGACATACGGACTCAAAGGTATTGCAATGAGCGTTTGGCGTTTATTGCGTTGTAATCCATGGTCACACGGTGGTGTTGATTATGCAGTTCCGAAAGAGAAGGTAGTTATTTAATGGATAGCATCCTAAAACCCTTATATATCGCTGTTTCTTGGGTTATTGTCACAATCCATGATTTATTAACACCAATCTTTGGAACAAATAGTGGTGTGTCATGGTCCCTTGCAATCATCGGTCTCGTAATCATCATTCGTATTATTTTGATTCCGCTTTTTGTAAAGCAGATTAAATCCCAGCGCGCACTTACCGCCCTTCAACCACACATGAAGGAAATCCAAAAGAAATACAAGGATGATCGTGCGAAGCAATCAGAAGAGATGATGAAGCTCTATAAAGAGCACAAGACAAACCCACTTGCATCATGTTTTCCAATCCTGGCTCAAGCCCCAATCTTCTTTGCTTTATTCACAGTTCTAAACGGAATTGGAAAGAACCCTCCTGTTAAGCACGGAGTTCTTACTCAAGAAGATGTCGCATCTGCTGCACAAGCAGAGTTCTTTGGTGCACCTATTTCAGATACTTTTCTTGGAACAGACATCACAACTGTAAAAATCGTAACAATCATTCTTATTGCATTTATGTCTTTAACAACATTCACAACCCAACGTCAGTTAATGATGAAGGGAATGCCAAAGATGGATTCATCAAATAACATGATGTTGCAACAACAAAAAATTATGTTGTACGCATTTCCGGTTATTTTTGCAATCTCTGGTGTTAACTTTCCAATCGGTGTTTTGATTTACTGGTCAACAACAAACCTTTGGACATGGGGACAGCAGTACTACGTCATTAAGCGAAACCCAACACCAGGATCTCCGGCTTTTGAAGAGCTTCAACGAAAGCGCAATAAGAAAAACGGTGTCGTTGACAGCAATGACCCAACCAAGAACTCTGAGGGCACAACGATCGAAGAAAAAGGTCAGCGCCAACAGCCAAAAAAGAAGAAAAAGAAGAAGTAGACAAAACGGACTTATCACTACAATCCCGACAAAGGGGGCATCATGGCAAAGAGTAAAGTTGAAGAAGCACCTGTTGAAGCAACAGAGGCAGTAGAGGCAAAAAAGGCACCTAAGGGTGTGGCACGCCTAGAGGAAGAGGGCGATATCGCCGCTGACTACCTAGAAGCACTCCTTGACATCGCAGACCTTGATGGCGACATCGACATCGATGTTGAAAATGACCGTGCAGCTCTAGCCATTGTTGGTGGAAAGCTCAACCACCTCGTGGGTCAAGAGGGAGAGGTCTTGGATGCTATCCAGGAGCTCACACGTCTTGCTGTGCAGACCTCAACAGGAGACCGCAGCCGTCTAATGCTGGATATCGATGGATTCCGCGCTGGGCGCCGCACAGAGCTCAAGAAGTTGGCTGAAGATATGGCTGAAGAGGCAAAGACCACCGGCAACTCAATCAAATTGAAGCCAATGAACGCCTTTGAGCGCAAAATCATCCACGACACAATCCAGGATCTAGGCCTTAGCAGCGAGTCAGATGGTGAAGATCCAAACCGTTTCGTAGTTATCTATCCAGCCTAAATCGTGGAGGTTTCACGTGAAACCCTCATCGCGAGGCATTTTCCAGATGTTGAGCGGGTTCACGCCTACGCCAAATTCCTAGAAACAGCTGGAATTGAGCGTGGATTAATCGGTCCCCGTGAGGCTGACCGCATATGGGAGCGCCACATCCTCAACTGCCTGCCCATAACCACCCTTTTCACCGAAGGTGCCACCGTCTTTGATATCGGCTCCGGGGCAGGCCTGCCTGGAATTGTTATCGCCTTGGCCCGCCCAGATTTAAAAGTAACCCTGATTGAACCCCTTGAGCGCCGCGTGGAGTTTCTCCAAGAGGCAGTCGAAGGACTTGATATTGAGGTAATCCGCGGCCGATCCCAAGATGTCAAGGCAACAGCCCACTATGTGACAGCCAGAGCGGTGGCCCCACTCGAAAAATTAAAGAAAATCAGCTGGCACTTGTTAAAGACCAATGGCTCATTGCTAGCCATGAAGGGCGAAAAAGCCCAAGAAGAGATGAAATCTGTGCCAAAAGCGATCCTCCATGAGGTAAATCTGGAGGGAATTGAGCTCAGTCGGATAGTTGAAGTTAAAAAAGGTGCTTAACTACCCACGTGAATGATTCACGTGAAACAAAAAAGATAGTTGGCACTCGCCGTCTTAAAGAGGCTATGCCAAAACCGGCCTCCCTGCGAATCCTCACCGTGGCTAACCAAAAGGGTGGGGTCGGCAAAACCACCACCACCGTCAACCTAGCTGCAGCCCTTTCTATGGGCGGGCTCAAAGTTGTTGTTATTGATCTAGATCCCCAAGGGAATGCCTCAACCGCCCTTGGTGTTGAGCACCAAGACAACCCAGGAATTTATGAAGTGTTGATGGGTGATTTAACAATGTCACAAGTGATTCAAAAAGTTAATGGATTTCCTTCACTTGAATGCGTGTCATCTAATACTTCACTTGCACAAGCAGAAATTGAACTTGTCCCAATGGTTGCACGTGAAATGCGATTAAAAGAAGCAATCGAAGAGTTAGTTGCAGATCGCGCAGCGCGTGGTGAAACAATTGATTACATCTTTATTGATTGCCCACCATCACTTGGTTTGTTAACCATTAACGCATTCACAGCGGCAAAAGAAGTTTTAATTCCAATTCAATGCGAGTACTACTCACTTGAAGGATTATCACAACTATTAAAGACATCTGAATTAGTAAAGAAGCGCTTGAATCCAACATTAAAGTTGTCAACACTTGTGTTAACAATGTTTAACAACACAAACCTTGCAAATGATGTTGCTAATGAAATTAGAAAACATTATCCAAACGAGTTAATTGATATTCCAATACCTCGCACAGTACGCGTTTCAGAAGCGCCAGGGTTTAAACAAACAGTGATGACATATGATCCAGTTTCACCAGGGGCGGTTGCATACATGGCTGTTGCCAGAGAGTTAGCAGAGCGCGGAAAACCTTTTGATTCAAATATTGTTTCAATCAATTACAAACGTGAAGGTGAGATCGCTTAATGGCACGCCGTGGTGGACTTGGAACAAACCTTGATGCATTAATCCCAACATCATTGACAGTTGGCGACAAAGAGGTTGGACAGCAAAACGAAGTTGCGATCAGTGCGATTTCTCCTAACCCACGTCAACCTCGCACACACTTTGATCCTGTTGCACTTGATGAATTAATTGCATCAATTAAAGAAATCGGAATTTTACAACCACCTGTTGTGCGACAAACAACTCCAGGCAAATATGAATTAATCATGGGAGAGCGCCGCTTCCGTGCGGCAAAAGCTGCTGGTTTGAAAACCATTCCTGTCATTATTCGCCAAACGCCAGATAACGAACTGCTTCGTGAGGCGCTAATTGAAAACATTCATCGCAGCCAACTGAACGCTCTTGAAGAAGCTGCGGCGTACTCACAACTACTCACAGATTTTAATTGTACACACGATGAACTTGCACAAAAGCTTGGACGATCACGTCCACTGATTTCAAACACAATTCGTTTAATGAACCTGCCAACATCTGTGCAACAAAAATTGGCATCCGGTGTTCTATCAGCAGGGCATGCTCGCGCACTATTGGGATTAAGTGATGCAAGTGCAATCGAGAAACTTGCCACACGAATTGTTACTGAAGGTTTATCTGTGCGTGCAACAGAAGAAATCATTTCTTCAGGAGCCCCCAAAGGACAATCTGCTAAAAAACCTAAGCAGACAAAGTCGGCTAGCCCTGAACTACAAGAAATTGCAGAGCGTATTGGTGACGCCCTAGACACCCGTGTTTCAATTCAAGGCAGCGCGAGAAAAGGAACAATTGTTATTGAATTTGCGGGAGCCGAAGATTTGAAACGAATTACAAAGGTGTTAGAAAACTAACCCTTTAGTTCAAAACCTTTACGACTTGCCATCTCCTGCTTAATAACTCCACCAAGTGCTTTCACACCTTCACGAATGCGCTCTGGTGTTGGATAGCAATAGGACAAACGAAGTGACCATGAACCAAAGCCATCTGCATAAAAGGCAGTTCCTGGCACATAGGCAACCTTGGCAACAATTGCCTTAGGCATCATTGCTGTTGTATCAATCTCAGGTGGCAAAGTAACCCACACATAAAAACCACCACCAGGCTTTGTCCATTGCGCAGTTGCTGGGAAGTGCTCATCTAATGATTCCAACATCGCATCACGGCGAACCTTATAGAGCTCACAAAAAGATGCGATCTGATCGCGCCATGGTTGATCAGCTAAATAACTAGAAATAGTTAACTGTGTGAAGTTTGAAGGACACAAGATTGAGGATTCACTGGCGATAACTAGTTTTTCCTTTAGGGAAGGTGGAACTAACGCCCAACCCACACGCAATCCCGGTGCGATTGTCTTTGAAAACGAGCCCAAATAGATCACGTTTTCAGAATCCTCAGCACGCATCGCATTGGGTGATGGCTTATCAAATCCCAACAAACCATATGGGTTGTCTTCAACAACGAAAATTCCCGCTTCACGGCAGATGGACAAGATTTCTGTGCGGCGAGCTGCAGGCAATAAAACACCGCTTGGGTTTTGGTAGTTAGGAATTGTGTATAAAAACTTAACTTTGCGACCAGTAGCGCGAACACTCTTGATTGCCTCAGCAAGTGCTGAAGGAACTAATCCATTCTCATCTGTTTCAACGTGGACAACAGATGCCTCATATTGATGAAAGGTTCCGAGTGCGCCAACATATGAAGGTGCTTCTGCAAGAACAACATCGTGTGGGTCTAAAAAGATGCGTGAAATAAGGTCCAAAGCTTGTTGAGAACCAGTTGTAATCAAAACATCATCTGGATTAGCGCGAATTCCTTCAAGTGCCATAACTTCACAGATCTGCTCGCGAAGTTTTGGATGTCCCTGACCATTTCCATACTGCAACGCTTCTTGTCCATTATTTCGAACTAGGTTGTTAACAACATCAGCCATCATTCCCATTGGAAGTGCTGAAAGATTTGGCATTCCACCTGCAAGTGAAACAATTTCTGGACGAGATGCAACAGCAAAGAGAGATCGAATCTCACTTGGCTTCATTTGGGCTGCTCTGGATGCAAATCTTTCCTCAAGATTTTGAGGAGCACCCGTTGAGAACCGTTGCGTTATGTCCGTCATGGCCTAAGTCTGTCACACCCAAGGGAATGCTTGAGTGTTATTTAGCGACGGATGCCGGCTTTGCGAAGATCAGAGATGCGCAAAGTTCCTGTTTTTGCATCATCTTCAGCAGCTAAATAAAGACGCTGAATCGCAATAACCAACGCTTCGGCAATCACATCACGAAAATCAGGGCGAGATAGGCGCCCCAAATCACCAGGGTTACTTACATATCCCAGATCAATTCGAACAGTTGGCGCTGTTGTCATACGAAGCAAATCCCATGTCTTTGCATGTGTTCGGCAATTTGCTAAATCCGTGCGCGCGCAAATTTCTCGTTGTACTAACGAAGCAAATCGTTCACCAACAATTGAATGCACACCATGAGCATCACTGCCATAAAAATAGGTTGCCACACCATGTGCTTTTTCATTGGCGTAGGAATCAACATTTAAAGAAATCATTAAGTCCGCGCCACTTTTATTACTAAATGCAATTCGCTCAATTTCTGAAGGATTATTTGTGGCACCGCGTGTTAAGAAAACAGAAGCACCTAATGCAAGTAAACGACCTTCGGTGCGAACTGCAACATCATAAACAAGTTGATCATCACCATCTGGGTTTAAAACAATGACTTTGTTTGCAAGTGCTGGTCCCCGGCTTTGTTGCATCGCATTTTGTCGAAGCGTTGAAGGCACTCCCCCAGAAACAATCCTTGTTAATCGAATCAATGCGATTATCGTCGCTGGACCACATTTACCGTCAACAGTTGCACCGACAGATTTTTGAAACTCTTTGACTACCATCTCAGTACGCGGACCATAAATTCCATCGACACGTCCGCAATCAAAACCCATTTCAGTTAAGCGAGATTGCAACGCGGCAATGTCATCACCATGCATTAATGGTGATTCTTGTAAATATAAAGAACGATCTCCGAGTTTCCACTGCGCCTCTTCTAATGCACGTGCAGTGACCGCATCAACAAAACCCGTGACATCGAGGCCACGGGCTTGTTGAAATGAGCGGATCTCCGACTCGGTTAAATCTGACATGTATTTATACGAGGAAGCTTTCTAGTTCCTTTAGTAGTGCTGGCTTTGGCTTAGCGCCGACAATCTGCTTCACAACTTCACCATTAACAAATACATACATAGATGGAATTGATGTAATTCCATACTTCATCGCAATTGCAGACTCTTCATCAGTGTTGAGCTTTACGATCTTTAGCTTTGCGCCATGCTCATCTGAGATTTCCTCAAGAATTGGCCCAACAGCACGGCATGGACCACACCATTCAGCCCAAAAATCAACCAAAACAGGGGTGCTGCTCTTTAGAACATCTGCATCAAATGATGCTGTCGTTACCTTGCTTGTTGCCATCGTATTGCTCCTTATTTGTCTGTTAGTTAAAGATTACTAGTGGGCTAAGAATTTTTCAGCATCAAGTGCTGCAGCACAGCCTGAACCAGCTGCTGTGATTGCTTGGCGGTAGGTGTGGTCAACTAAATCTCCGCAGGCAAAAACACCCTTGAGGTTGGTGCGAGTAGAGCGACCTTCACAGATCACGTAACCCTCGTTGTCTAAAGTGATTTGTCCAGTAATTAGTTCACTGCGCGGAATATGTCCGATCGCAACAAACAAACCAGTAAATGCACGTTCTGACTCCGTGCCATCAAGAGTGTTTCGAAGCTTTAATCCTTCAACCTTGTCTGCGCCAAGAACATCAATTACTTCTGTGTTCCATAAAAATTCAATCTTAGGATTAGCTTTTGCGCGCTCCGCCATAATCTTTGAAGCGCGTAGTTCGCCGCGACGGTGAATCAAAACAACTTTGTCAGCAAAACGTGTCAGGAAAGTTGCTTCTTCAACAGCAGAGTCTCCGCCACCAACAACAGCAATTGTTTGTCCACGGAAGAAGAAACCATCACATGTAGCACACCATGAAACTCCATGGCCAGACAAACGCTTTTCATTAACTAAACCAATTTCACGATAAGCACTACCTGTTGCAAGAATTACAGCCTTTGCCTTAACTGTGTTTCCTGATCCATCCTTTAAAATCTTTACATCCCCAGATAAATCCATCTCAACAATGTCATCTGTTATCAACTCAGCACCAAAACGCTTAGCTTGCTTGCGCATACTGTCCATCAAATCTGGACCCATCACACCATCTGTGAATCCAGGAAAGTTTTCAACCTCAGTTGTGTTCATGAGCGCGCCACCTGCTGTAACAGAACCTTCATAGATGATTGGATCCAACTGCGCACGCGCTGCATAAATCGCAGCGGTATATCCGGCAGGACCTGATCCGACGATTACTACATTTCTTACTTCACTCATGACGCCCCCTAGGCCCTGAAACCTATTCGATTTCTTCTGTTTTTGCTGAACGCCGACTTATTGAACTGCCTAAGTGGCGAATCATGGAAATCTCTTCAATGTGAAGCGCCTTTGCAGCCAGGATGTATGTGAAGAATGCGACCACCATCACAACCAGTAACTCTCCTGCTTTTACAGCGCGAGTTAAATCAGTTGAGAACCATGAGATGTACTGGGTCATAATAAACAACGGCACCATTGCAAGTAATGAGGCAATTAATAGGCGTAGGTGCTGTCCAAAGAACTCAGATATTGCAAGCTTTCCGACATGTTTTTTCAGTAACCCTAAAGTGACAAGCAATCCAATTAAATAACTTGCAGAAAATGCCACACCCAAACCTACTGTTACCCACTGTGTTTTTAAGAAGTATAAGAAGAGGTAAGACATTGCAACAGAGAAAACATTGATTACAAGAATCGAGATAACTTGAGTTCGCGTATCTTCAAACGCGTTAAAACCTCTAATCAAAATCAGGTTGATAGAGAATGCAACCAATCCAAAACTAAATGCAGATAAAACATAACCAATGTATCTGGAGTCCTCTGTTGGAATACCGATGAAAATACTTTCTGTAATCAGTGGACCAAACAACAAGAATGCAACAGCGCTAGGAACCGTAATCACACCAACTAAACGAATAGCTCTGATCAACTGCGCCTTAACTTCATCTCGCTTACCATCTAATGCCAACTTAGAAATGTGAGGCAAGATCGCGGTGACAATTGAAATCGTGACAATCGAATATGGCAACAACATAACAAAGTAGGCATATGTATATGGTGTGTAACCAACACCGGTGACAACACCCTCTTGTGCACTTCTTACGGCAGCTGTTGTTGCAACATTTACGGTTACTAAATACCCAAGCTGGGAGATCAAAACATAAACCAAGGTCCAACCAGCCAAGTTAAATGATTTTCCTAAACCAGAAACACCCAACTTTGGTTTAATTGAGATTCCAAGCTTTCTAATGACTGGCACTAGAACCAGAGCCTGCACAACAACACTAAAGGTTGTGCCCCAACCCAATAATGCGACCTGGTTTGCGGTAATACTTGAGATATCGATTCCAGGTGAGAACAGCAGGAACCCACCGAATAATGCGATTCCTACGAGGTTATTGGCGATCGGTGCCCACATAAGCGGGCCAAAAGAGCCACGAGCGTTGGCCACTTGGCCCAGCATCGTAAACAAACCAAGGAAGAAGATTTGCGGCAAGCAGTAGCGCGTAAATGCAATTGCGATTTCTTGCTCAGTTTCAAAACCAGTTGTAAAGAACTCTGGTGCATATAGTCGAACTAAAGCTGGCGCAAAATACATACCGAGTGAAACAAGTACAAGCAGAATAAGTGAAATTGTTGTAATTAACCGTGATGCAAAATCATCACCACCATCTTCGTGTTCAAATGATCTGACCAGTTGTGGAATAAAGATTGCAGTTAGTGCGCCGCCAACAAGTAAGTTATACAAAATATTAGGCATTGTGTTTGCAACGTTGTAAGTATCTGCAAGTAATGTTGTTCCAAGGACCGCAACAATTAAAATACCGCGAACAAAACCTGTAATACGAGAAATGATTGTGCCAAGCGCCATGATGCCTGAAGCACGGAAGAGTTCGTTAGATTTCACTTAACCCTCCTTCTCACGCGACGGACACTTTGTGCCACACCTGCCAATAGAAGAAGTATGGCGGCGCCAGTGGTAAACCAGGTCACACGCGAGTCAATTACTGTTGAATTTAGGGTCAGTATCGCCTCAGGGACAATTTCATTGCCTTCATCATCGATGATCTGTGCCGTAACAGCTGTTTGTCCTGGTGCGATTACATCCACAACCATTTCAAGCTGTCTTTTGGATTGTGCCGGGATTGTTACCGCTTCAAAACTATCAACGATTACACGAGAATTAATTGGAAGCATTGAAATATTGACCGTCACATCAGAATCAAACTCATTGATGACTGTTACCGGTAACTTAACATTTGCCGTAGTGATCTGGTACTTACCGCTATTGATGCGTAGTTTCCGCACCATTTCATCAACTGCCGCACGGGCGCTGTAAGAATAAAAATCACGGCTATCTTTATCAAGCTTTGGTGAGAGCAACTTGGAAAGTTGAGCTCGCAGAATGATTAATTCAGGATCAGCAACGACTTTAGAAAGCCTTGTTAGAGCTTTGCGGTTGTCTCCGTACGCCTTACGCAGTGGATAACTAAGCCCTGATTTACCAACACTCCAACCACCATCTGGTTCGCTTCGTACTGTGCGACCAAGGGCTGCTTCTAATTGTGTTTTTCCATACGCGTAATAATTCTTCAATTCACTCGGTGCTAATCGTCTAGCAAGTGAGACATCTGGATTTCCGTAGGCAAGTGCAACCACTTGTTGACCATATGTAATTTGTCGAAGCTGTTTTAACCAAGCGGCAGCAATATCTTTACCGGCAGGTGTTGCACCAGTTGCCAATGTGTAATCACCAGTCATTGCAATAACTTCATCAATTAGCGCTGCATCTATTACCCAAGTTTTGTTATTGGAGCGCGGGGTGAAAACTAATTGTCCAAGAGCACCCGAAGGAGTTAACTCTTGTGCCAAGTCATCATTTCTAAACTCGCCGTTAAAAGTTTGATGTGCCATTGATGTAATTCGCACAATCGAGCCTGCCGCCTTTGCAGGTGATAATGGAAGCACAACTAACAACATTGCTAGGAGGACAATTAATTTTTTCATGGTGCCAACTCGGCACTTCTTGCAATTAACTTCTTTTCATCTGGGTATGCCAATCGCTCAACAATTTCAGAGAGCGGGAACCAAGAAACCTCATCCACTTCACTTTCTTGAGCAAGCAATGTTCCGCCAACTTCTGTAAACATAAAGTGATGAACAGTTTTATGAATTCGCTTTCCACCTGCCATAAACCAAAAATCAATCACACCTAAAGATTTTGTAATCGATGAAGTAATTCCAGTTTCTTCAGCCACCTCACGGATAGCTGCTTGCTCTGGCGTTTCACCTTCTTCAATATGACCTTTAGGCAATGACCACAAAACTCGTTTTCCACTGGCATCTTTGAGATCGTAGCGACCGATCAATAAACCCATCGTCCCGGTTGTATCAATGACTAAACCGCCAGCACTGACCTCATCAACACGTTTTGCGTAGGGACGCTTCGGTTGAGCGCTCTTCTGAGCAGTGTTTTGTGTCTGTGGTTGTGGGCCGCGATTACCGGAGCGCTTGCGCTTCCGCTTTTTCTTCGTACCTTCGCTGCCCGCACCAGGTGCCGGGATCATGGAGCAAGGGTAGTGCTTTAACCTTACTTATTGTGAGTACAGCATTAAGCGCCGCAGGAGAGTTAGCGATCCGTTCATTAGTTGAACGAGCACCGCTTGCTAGCTCCTTAGCCCAAGCCTTTAAGGCCAAAGGGTTTACCTTGGCATTGGTTGGCGGACCTGTGCGCGATGCAATTCTTGGGCGACTAGGAAATGATTTAGATTTCACGACAAATGCGCACCCATTAGAAACAAAAAAGATTTTGCAAGAGTGGGCTGAAAACATTTGGGACACCGGAATTGCTTTTGGAACAGTTGCCGGAAAACGTGGTGACACAACTGTTGAAGTAACAACATATCGCACCGAAAGTTATGACCCTGATTCTCGCAAACCAGACGTCCAGTACGGACAAACAATTGATGGTGATTTATCGCGTCGAGACTTCACTGTTAACTCAATGGCACTTGAATTAACTGGAGATAAACCTGAGTTCATCGATCCATTGAATGGTTTGCAAGATTTAGCAGCCAAGCTTTTGCGCACACCAGGCAAACCCGGTGATTCATTTAACGACGACCCTTTACGAATGATGCGCGCTGCTCGTTTTGCATCACAACTAGGTTTTGAGATTGCACCAGAGGTTCTTGTCTCAATGAAAGATTTAGCACATCGCATCAGTATTATTTCTGCTGAACGCGTTCGTGATGAATTTACAAAGATACTGATGTCGCCTAACCCCCGCACCGGAATAACAATTTTGGTTGACACTGGTTTGGCTGATTTAGTGCTGCCTGAAATTCCAAAGCTTCGTCTTGAAGTTGATGAACACCATCACCACAAAGATGTCTATGAACACTCCATTACTGTTCTAGAACAAGCGATCGAACATGAAGATCGTCTTGGTGGACCAAACCTTGTAATTCGACTTGCCGCTCTATTGCATGACATTGGAAAACCAAAGACCCGCGCCTTTATTGAAGGTGGCGGAGTTTCTTTCCATCACCACGAAGTAGTTGGTGCACGCCTTGCAAAAAAGCGTTTAGAAGCGCTGCGCTTTGATAATGACACCATTGAAGCGGTGGAGCTATTAACAACGCTGCACCTTCGTTTTCATGGTTATGGCGAGGGTGAATGGACTGATTCTGCTGTGCGCAGATATGTGCGTGATGCCGGTGATTTCATTACCCATTTACATGTATTAACCCGCGCCGATTGCACAACCCGCAATAAAGCAAAGGCCGCCCGCCTTGCTGCAACATATGACTCACTAGAAGCACGTATTGCTGTGTTGATGGAGCAGGAAGAGTTGTCAAAGATTCGCCCCGATCTAGATGGCGCGCAAGTGATGCAGATACTTAACCTAAAACCTTCACGCGAAGTGGGACAAGCGATGGACTTCTTACTGGAACTTCGTTTAGAAGAAGGTCCAATTGGTGAAGAGGCTGCAACAAAGGCGCTGCTTGAATGGTGGGCTAGTAGGTAGCGTAAAACTTTGCTGGTCGAAGCAAAATGAAAGCAACTAACAAGTAAGCAGCTGACACAGCAAGTGGCACTATGCGGGACAACCCTGAAGGTGGCAGCAATAGCGCAGCAATCAAACCACCGCTAACAATCGCGCCATTAACAACAACATCGTAAACAGCAAAGACTCGACCGCGGTGGTAATCATCAATTTTTGATTGCACCAATGCGTCATTTGTTACTTTGATGTTCTGACCAAAAAACGCGGTTAGGAAAGCGGTGACACACAATCCAACTTCTGTTTGTGATGCAGCAAGAATTAGTGGTGAACAGGCACTAGCGATCATCGCGAACTTAATCCATCTGTGTCTTCCAAATCGTGCAACACCGTATGGGGCTAAAAATGCACCTAAGAAAACACCAACTCCTGCAATACTCAAGGCGATACCAAAGCCTTGCAATCCATCCTCTGGTCTAGCTGGATCGTTAAATGCATTTCGCTCCAATAACAACGCGGTCAAAGTTAAAGCGGTTAGGCCGCCGCGCTGCACACCCGTTGCAATGATTCCGCGAGATGCATCAAGATGCCCCCGCAAATATCTGAAACCTTCCTGCATATCTCTAAAACCCTGAAGAAAAGATGCCGACTCCTTTTCTTGTTGGAGCGGACCGATTTCATTCTTCTTTAATCGACTTGTGAGAAGTGCGGCGATGAAATAACCCCCTGCAGCAAGCACAATAAGCAAAGCATCAGCGTGATCTGCGATCGCTGCACCATCTACTAACGCACGAACACCAACACCGATACCACCACCAACAACAACCAAAACAGAACCTCCCGTCACGGCAATTGCATTCGCTGTGATCAAAGATTTTGTATCAACTAGTAATGGAAGTCCGGCAGATAATGCAGCAAGGATTAAACGGTTGATTCCAAATGCAATTAAAACAACAACAGTTAGCTCAACACCTGTTGTGCCGGTATAAACAAGTAATGCGACAAAGCAAAGATTTACGCTTCGGGCTAAGTTACAAAAAAAGAGTGCGCGTTGTCTAGAAACCCGATCTAATATCGTTCCAACAAATGGACCGATAAGTGAATACGGTAACAACACAACTGCAAAACCAACTGCGGCACTTAGTGCATTTGCTTGGCGCTCTGGAGAAAATAAAACAAAGGAAGCAAGTGCGCTTTGAAAAACACCATCAGTTGCTTGGCCGGTCCATCGAACAGCCAGGAGGCGAGAAAGCCGAGGGTGTCGTAGCAACCCGGTAAAGCTCATAAGAAAGAGCGTAACCCTGAAATTGGGATTATTCTTCTCCTTAATGAAATCGCAACGAGGGTTCATCGACTATTCACTCGATAAGCGCGCCACTTTGATGGCTCTCTTTCGTGGTGTTGTTGATGCCTGCGACGCCGACCCATATTTGATGCGTGCTGCCAAGTGGCATGGTGACAAAGTCGCTCGCAACTGCCCGGTATGTAAAAAGGAAGAGCTCGTTGAATTGCGCTACACCTTTGGCGAGCAGTTAGGTCAGTACTCAGGCCGCATTAAGACTCCCAAAGAGTTAATTGCGATGGAGCGAGAGTTCGGTGAGTTCACTGTCTACATCGTTGAAGTCTGTAAGAACTGTTCATGGAATCACCTGTGTGCTTCATATGTCTTAGGTGATGGAGTTGAACGAAAAGCCCCGCGCAAGGTTCGCACCTTGGAGGATGAGGATTACGCCAAGGGATAGCATTAGCAAATGGCCCGTAAATTACTGATTAGAGCCGCAGTCTTTCTAGGCGGGTTTGGCTTTATTGCCGGCTCAGTTTTATTTGCACTGGCCTATTTCACCGTTGATATCCCTGATGCCAACGCATATGTAAATAGTCAATCAACAATTATTCAGTACTCAAATGGCGAAGAGATCGGCCGAGTTGGAACACAAAACCGCCAGATCGTGCCACTTGCAAAGATTCCACTCAATGTTCGCTACGCGGTACTAGCAGCAGAAGATCGTGGCTTCTATTCAAACAAAGCGTTTTCTGTAACAGGAATTTTACGCGCAGTTGTTAACAATTTAAGAGGTGGCGCCCTACAAGGTGGCTCCACCATCACGCAGCAATACGCAAAGACCGCCTTTTTAACTCCAAGCCGAACAATTCAGCGAAAGATTAAAGAACTTGTTATTGCCATTAAGTTAGAAAACCAACTCTCCAAAGATCAAATCTTTGAAAGTTACTTGAATACCATTTATTTCGGTCGTGGCTCTTATGGTGTTATGACCGCTTCACAGCAGTACTTCAATCGCAACGTGGATCAGCTAACAAATTCACAAGCAGCTGTTATTGCATCCATTTTGCGCTCGCCAGGTTTGTATGACCCAGTCTTTAAAGAAGGTAACGCAGAGCGTTTAGCTAATCGTTTTGAGTATGTGAAGAACAACATGGTTGAAGCAGGTTGGCTAGATAAAGAGGCAGCTGCAAAAATGAAGTTGCCAGCAGTTGCACCACGTGCAACATCTGGTCAATTAAGTGGACCTAAGGGTCACATCATTGAAGCGGTACAAAAAGAGTTAGCAAAACTTGGCTTTAGTCAGGATCAACTATTAGTGGGTGGGCTTGTTATTAAGACAACCCTTGATCAAAAGGCGCAACAATCTGCAGTTGATGCGGTAAACAAGTTTTATCCAGCCAAAGCACCTGCCGATCTACGTATCGGATTAGTTGCTATTCGCCCTGGCACGGGAGAAGTCCTTGCTATGTATGGCGGGCGTGATTATTTAGAGCGTCAATTAAATGATGCAACTCAATCTATTGCTCAAGCTGGATCCACCTTCAAACCATTCGCACTTGTTTCAGCTTTAGAACAAGGCATCCCATTGACATCAATGTGGAATGGTGATTCACCACAAACATTTGATGATGCTGGAAAGCCATATGAAGTATTCAACTATGGCAATGAGGGTTGGGGACAAATCGACTTACTCTTTGCAACAAAACACTCTGTGAACACAGTTTATGTTCCACTTGGAATCAAGGTCGGACCAACAAATGTTGCAGATGTTGCACGTCGTGCCGGAATCCCAGAAAGTGTTGCAATGATGCCAACACCATCATTAGTTCTTGGAACTTCAAGTCCCCATGTAATCGATGTTGCAAACTCTTATGCAACCTTTGCTGCTCAGGGAATTAAGTCAAAACCATTTTTAGTAACTCAAGTTCTTGGTAGCAATAAAGGTGTTTTGTATGAGGCCACACCACAGACCGAAGAAGTATTTAGTAAAGAGGTTATGGCTGATTTAACCTACGCGCTTAAGGGAACAATCACTGGAGGAACAGGTGCGGCAGCACTTGCACTCGGTCGCCCAGCTGCAGGTAAGACTGGAACTTCTCAATCAAATGCTTCAGCGTGGTTTAGTGCTTACACACCTCAGATTGCAGCCTCTGTTGCCTTCTTCCGCGACAACGCAACGCAAACACTTAACGGTATTGGTGGAATGACATCTCTAACAGGTGGATCTTTCCCTGCACGTATTTGGACACAGTTTATGAAGGGTGCACTAAAGGGCGAGCCAGTGATGGATTTCCCAGCACCCTCAAATATTGGTGGACTTGAACCTGTTGTTATGACATCTGGCGGAAAGCAAAAACCAAAGCCGTAATGAAAGTTAGAACGCTTGTAGTTCTTGCAATATTTGCCTCACTGCTTTCCTTCGGAAAATTTAGCCATTGTGAAAACACTGGCTGGGCAACGCCAGATCAATATATTCACGCCTGCTATAGCGATCTACCAGCGCTCTATGCAAGCCGCGGTTTAGATAAGAATGAATGGCCGTTTACAAGTGATGAGAACAGTATTGAGTATCCAGTTGTCACAGCAATGGTTATGTATGTAACTAGTTTTGGCGCTAACTCCCCAGCCACATACTTCAACATCAATATTTTCTTTCTCATCTTGTTATTCCTTGCAACAGTTGTGATTGTGAGAAAGATAAGACCAGAGTTCGCCTACCTTTCCGCGGTTGCACCGGCCATGATTGCATCTCTTTTTATAAACTGGGATCTCTGGGCGATTGCAACAATGCTGCTTGCCATCTATTGGTTTGATAGAAAGCAGTATCTGTTGAGTTCTTTGGCGTTAGCACTTTCAATTTCAACTAAATTTCTACCTATCTTCTTACTTGTTCCGATTACATTTATTTTGTGGCGAGATGCGAAAGTAAAAGAACTTATTAAATATCTGTCAGTTGTCGCACTTACTTGGATTGCAATCAATGCCCCATTTGCATTAACTACCCCAACTGGCTGGTGGCGCTTTTATAAACTCAACCTTGAGCGCGGGGCGGATTGGGGTTCAATCTGGTTGGCGTTAGAACAACTTGGTCTTTCATTGACAAATCTAAACTATCTTTCAATCTTGTTACTTTTGATTGCACTGACAACAGTTGCTATTTTGTTCTTTGAATTAAAGTACACACCAACCCTTGCATCGATGGCCTTCATTGTGTTGGCATCTGTGATGCTTGCTAGCAAGGTGTATTCACCGCAATATGTTTTGTGGTTAACCCCGTTAGCTGTTATTGCACTCACAAATAAAAAAGATTTACATGCATTTTGGGTGTGGCAAGCAACTGAAGTTATTTATCATGTTGCAATCTGGCAACACCTTGCATCTGTGACCGGTGCTAAATATGGCCTGGCTGCAACGGGCTTTGCGGTTCTGACTTTGGTCCGAATCGGGGGCACGATCTACCTGATGGCGGTCCTGGCTAGAAGAGCCCTTAAGGGCCGAAATACGCGTGGAAAGCTCTTGGATTTACTGTTTGAGACCTCCACCGTCTACCCTTAGCCTTTCCGGTAAGGCTCGCTTTATCGGAGAATTTAACCCTCCTGTCACGGAAATACCGTGGCCGTCTTAGTCCAGAGGAGGTCGGGTTAACACATGCGTCATTATGAACTTATGGTCATTCTTGATCCAGAACTAGAAGAACGCACAGTCACACCAAGCCTAGAAACATACTTGAAGATCATTAAAGACTCAGGTGGAACAGTCAACAAGCTCGACTTGTGGGGCCGTCGCCGTATGTCTTTTGAAATTCAGAAAAAAGGTGAAGGTATCTACGCAGTCATTGATATGAATTGCGCACCAGCAGCGATTAAGGAATTAGATCGCCAGCTTAATTTGAACGAATCAGTGTTACGCACAAAGGCAATGCGTCTAGACGCATAATCTTTTTGCATACATGATGCTAGGACTCCACGAGTAGAGATGAGGAAATAAAATGGCAGCAGGAGATACAACTATCACGATGATCGGCAACTTAGTTGACGATCCAGAGCTTCGTTTCACACCATCAGGTGCGGCCGTTGCAAAGTTTCGTGTTGCATCAACACCACGCTATTTAGATAAGCAAACTAATGAATGGAAAGATGGCGAGAGCCTTTTCCTTCAGTGTCAGATCTGGCGTCAAGCAGCAGAAAATGTTGCAGAGTCACTGACAAAAGGAATGCGCGTCATCCTTTCTGGTCGTCTTAAGCAACGTTCATATGAAACTAAAGAGGGCGAAAAGCGCACCGTCTTTGAGGTAGAAGTAGATGAAGTTGGTCCATCACTACGCAATGCAACAGCAAAGGTCACTAAGGCCCAGCGTTCAGCAGGCGGTAATGGCGGATTCTCTGCACCAGCTGCAGATTCATTTAACGAAGACCCATGGGCAGCAGCTTCTTCTTCAGCACCAGCAGGTGGTGGATGGGGAACATCTACTACCGACGAACCACCGTTCTAAACCAACCGACAATCCATTCCTAGTTCGCAAGGACTAGGGCCCGAAAAGGAGCACCATAATGGGAGCAAGAAATAACAAGGCTCTACGCGAGCCTAAGAATAAGAATGCAAAAGCTGCAGCCTTAAACAAGAAGTTTAAGAAGAAGCCTTGCAGCTTCTGCCAGCAGAAGGTCTCATTTATCGATTACAAAGATATTGCGACACTTCGCAAGTACATTTCTGATCGCGGCAAAATCCGCGCTCGCCGCGTTACAGGTGCTTGCACACAGCACCAGCGTTCAATCGCAACAGCGGTAAAGAACAGCCGTGAAGTAGCACTACTTCCTTACACATCTTCAGCGCGATAAGGGGACTAGACACATGAAACTAATCCTTACTCGCGAAGTTGCAGGCCTAGGTGCTGCAGGAGATGTTGTAACTGTTAAAGATGGATTCGCTCGCAACTACTTGTTGCCACGCGGAAACGCAATCGCTTGGTCACTTGGTGGAGAAAAGCAGATTGAAAGCATTCGTCGCGCGCGTTCAGCACGTGAAGTTCGCGATATCGATCACGCTAAGGAAATCAAGGCAAAGCTTGAAAGCGCATCAATTGTTACTAAGGTCAAGGTTGGCGCTAAGGGCGCACTCTTTGGTTCAGTAACTGACAAAGATGTTGCATCAGCAATCAAGTCTGCAACCGGTCTAGATATCGATCGTCACACGATCGCTACTAAGGGCCACATCAAGAAGCTTGGCACACACGATGTAAAGATCTCTTTGGGTCACAACGTGGTTGCAAAGGTTTCAGTAAGCGTTGTAGCTGACAAGTAACAAGAGATTAAAAAGCCCGCCACATAAACTGTGGCGGGCTTTTTTAATGCTTACTTATTACAACCACTTTGCTTTCTTAAACTTCCAGTAGAGAAAACCGGTTACAAGTAATAAACCTGTCATGACCATCGGGTACCCAAACTTCCAGCGTAATTCAGGCATTACATCAAAGTTCATTCCATAGAGACCGGCAACCATAGTTGGCACTGAAGCCAGTGCAACGTAGGCAGTTATTTTGCGGATATCAAGATTTTGTTGCAATTGAATGTGGGCTAAATCTGCTTGTAGAGCTGATGTCAGCAAGGTATCCAAGCCGGCTGCAGCATCTGACGCCCGTGATAAGTGATCCAGTGTGTCTCGGAAAAATGGTGTGAGTGTTGGATTGATGTGTGGCGCACCTTCACTTGCCAACTTTTGCAAAGGTGAAAGTAGTGGATCAATTGCGTGGCGGAATTCAATAACTTCTCGCTTTAAGAAGTAAATATCTTCTGATTGTGTCTCCAGATTATTGTTAAATACTTTTTGTTCAACCTGCATTACATCCGTTTCAAGTTCTGCTGCAATGTCGATATAGCAATCGATGCAATGGTCAATAATGGCGTGTAAGACCGCATACGGTCCCTTTGCCAACTGCTCAGGTTTAGCTTCAAGTTGGTGACGAGTATTGACTAGGGCTGAGCCATCACCATGACGCACAACCACAATAAAATGATCGCCAATAAAGCAGAATATTTCCCCAGTTGATACTTCACTTTTTGCTTCATCATAAAAAACTGTGCGCAAGACGCAAAACTGCAACCCTGGATACTCTTCAAACTTTGGTCGCTGCTTTGCACTGATGGCATCTTCAATTGCTAAGGGGTGAAAACGAAAATCTCCAACAATTTTGTCGAACTCTTCTTGTGTTGGTTCTGCTAATCCAACCCAAACAAAACCGCCTTCACTTTTTGCTTTTGTAATCAACTCAGGCAAGTTTGATGGTTCTGTGTAGCGGACACCGTCGCGGTACAGGGCGTAGTCAACGATCATGGGTGAACTCTGCACTACAAAGATGAATTAAGAGTGGAATCTCAACTGGTGATATTTAAAGAATTACTTTCCTCCACAGGGCTGTGTGCATAGATTTCGCCTTTGACCTGCGCCTTTGTCAGTGGTGAGGGCCAACACCGACAGTTATGCACAATCGATCCACCGATACATACACAGGAAATCGCCCTTATCCACTCACTTACCCACAGCTTTTCCCCAGGGCCACAGGGGGATCTTCGCGCTCACAGGGGCCGGAGGCTTAAGTTACGCACGCAGGTAACGCACTTGTCAGTGTCCTATGGGAGGTTTAACGCGTGAGCATCGCAGAACTTCCTAACAACCGTCCTCGTGATCCCAACATCAACTCAGTTGGCGCCGAGTTCGAGCGCACACCACCACAAGATTTAATTGCAGAGCAATCTGTTCTCGGTGGAATGTTGTTATCTAAGGATGCAATTGCAGATGTTATTGAAATTATTCGTGATCGCGATTTCTATCGCCCAGCACATGAGTTAATTTATGACGCAATTATTGATTTGTATGGCCGCGGTGAACCAGCAGATGCCGTAACAGTTTCTGCAGAGCTTTCAAAGCGTGGTGATATTTCTCGCGCAGGTGGTGCGCCATATCTTCACACTCTTATCTCTTCTGTTCCAACAGCTGCTAACGCTGGCTACTACGCAAAGATTGTTCGTGAACATGCAATCATGCGTCGCTTGGTTGAAGCTGGAACAAAGATTGTTCAATACGGATACACAACCGAAGGTGAAGTCGATGACATGGTCGACCTCGCACAAGCTGAGGTCTATGCAGTAACAGAGCGACGTTCATCAGAAGATTATGTTCAACTCTCAACACTTCTTCCACAAGCACTAGATGAGATCGAAGCGATCTCTAAAGGTATTGGTGTTGAAGGTGTTAAGACCGGATTTAAAGATCTAGATTTACTAACACACGGTCTGCATCCAGGTAACATGATTATTCTTGCCGCCCGTCCTGCAATGGGTAAGTCAACACTTGGTCTTGATATTGCTCGCCACGCATCAATTCATGATGGCTTAACATCTGTGATTTTCTCTCTTGAAATGTCAAAGAGTGAAATCACAATGCGTATGTTGTCGGCAGAAGCTCGCGTTGGACTTAACAACATTCGTTCTGGTTCACTTTCAGATGATGAGTGGTCACGCCTTGCTCGTCGTATGGGTGAAATTTCTGAGGCACCACTGTTTATTGATGATTCACCAAACCTTTCCATGATGGAGATCCGTGCAAAGGCACGCCGCCTCAAGCAGCGCCATGACCTCAAACTTATTGTTATTGACTACCTACAGCTGATGTCATCAGGTAAAAAGGTTGAAAACCGCCAACAGGAAGTATCTGAGTTCTCTCGTCAATTGAAGTTGATGGCTAAAGAATTAAATATCCCTGTTATTGCAATCTCACAGCTAAACCGTGGACCTGAACAACGCTCAGATAAGAAGCCAATGCTTTCTGATCTTCGTGAATCTGGTTCTATTGAACAAGATGCTGACGTTGTAATCATGTTGCACCGTGATGATATGTATGACTCACAAAACCGAACAGGTGAAGCAGATCTAATTGTTGCAAAGCACCGTAACGGACCAACTAGAACTATTACAGTCTCTGCTCAGCTGCATTACGCACGATTCGTTGACATGCCACAAAACTCTGGAAGTGGAACAGACTGGACGCAACAACGTGAAACAAACAGCACACCGCCAGAGGATAGTTTCGGAGCTTAACCCGCTACAGATCGCGCACGATCTGCGATGTAAATTCCAATAAGCACAACTACTGCGCCAATTAACTGAATACCATTCCAGCTTTGCTCCAACCAGACCCATGCAAATACTCCTGCAAAAACTGGTTCCATCATTCCGATGACACTAGATGTTGATGCTGATAACAGGCGCAATCCTGCGATAACAAAGAGATAAGGAACGATTGTTCCCATAACAACAATCCACAAAATCAAAGCCCAGCCCGGCAAGGTGTTGCCAGCAAAAACGCCTTTAAGATCCATGTCAATTGTGAAAACTTCAAATGGGAATTCCCAGACTGGCATCGATGAGCTCCAGGCAATTGTTGCCATGCCAAGTCCCCACACCGTCAACGACAACGCTGATCGACTGGTTCCAAAACTTTTACCAATTAAAAAGTAAGCAGTTAATGCAAAAGCGCTAAAGAGTGCGCCTAGTAAACCGATCAAATCAAAACTTAGACCATTCCATACCTGTGCCAGCAAAATCAAACCAAGCAAGGACAAGGCGATTGCGCCCCACATTGATGCAGGGACATACATTTTGCGAACATATTTGATCCATAAAGCGATCCAAATCGGTGCGGTGAATTCAATGATTAAAACAAGGCTAAGTGGAACCCCGCGTTGGATACCCAGGAAATAACCCGCTTGAACTGCAGCAAAACCGATGATTCCGTAGGCCGCCAGTTTAGGAATTAGCTGCTTAGGAGTCTTTAAGGAATCACGGTCAATAAATAAAGCGATGACCAAAAGAATAAGGAAGGCACCAATAGAGCGCACCTGCGCTAAACGAAAGGGCGAGATATGGTCTAGAACGATGGTTGAGATAATCCCGTTAAAGGAGAAAACCAACCCTCCCATAATCAGGTAAAACTCTCCGCGGTGCTTTGTGAGCATCCGAGAAGGTTACCTCACAAAGTTAGAAAGCAGATTCAGATAGCTCCATGATTGAACCATCAGTTGCTTCAACGATCTTACGATCTGCGGTGATGTGTGGCAGATAGTTATGAACGAAGAACTTTGCTGCAGCTATCTTGCCGGTGTAGAAATCTGTGTCTTTGCCAGCGTTAGGAAGTTTTTCAGCCGCGATATCTGCTTGGCGTAGTAACAACCATGAGGTGATGATGTCGCCAACAGCCATTAAGCAGCGTGATGTATTAAGACCTACTGTGTAAATCTTTACTGGATCACTTTGAGATTCCATTGCATGTCCAACAAGAACAGCGATGATTCCATTTAGGTCACCAAGTGCCTTAAGAAGTGCTTGCTTCTCATCGGCATGCACTCCACCAGTTTCAGCAAAGGCTTGAATCTCTTTACCGAGCAAACCAATTGCTCGTCCACCATCTTTAACAATCTTGCGGAAGAAGAAGTCCAGACCCTGAATTGCAGTTGTGCCTTCATACAAAGTGTCGATCTTTGCATCGCGCACATATTGTTCTAGTGGCCAATCGCGTGTGAAGCCTGCGCCACCAAATGTTTGTAGTGATTCAGTGCCAAGTAGTGTCCAAGACTTTTCAGATCCGTAACCCTTAACAACTGGAAGCAATAGGTCATTGAGTGCTTCCATATCGGCAACGCGATCTTTGTCGCCGGCCTGAATTGCAAGCTCGATCTCATCTTGGATAGAAGCGGTATAGAGCACTAGTGCGCGCATACCTTCGCTATATGACTTTTGAACCATTAACGAGCGGCGCACATCAGGGTGCTTAATGATTGTGACGCGAGGTGATGCCTTGTCATTCATTACCTTCATGTCACCGCCCTGCACGCGTTCTTTTGCATAAGACAGAGCCTGCATATAGCCAGCAGATAGCGTTGCAATAGCTTTTGTTCCCACCATCATGCGAGCAAACTCAATAACCTTAAACATCTGTGCAATACCTTCATGGACTTCACCTAGCAAGTAACCAACTGCAGGTTCTTTTTCACCTAAGTTAACTTCACAGGTTGCAGAAACGTTAAGTCCCATTTTGTCTTCAAGTTGAGTTACAAAAACACCGTTGCGCTTGCCCAACTCCCCTGTTTCAAAATCAAACATAAACTTAGGAATAAGAAATAGTGAAAGCCCTTTTGTTCCTGGTCCGCCACCTTCACGGCGTGCAAGTACGAAGTGAACAACGTTGTCATAGAAGTCCGCGTCCCCTGATGTGATGTAACGCTTTGTTCCGGTGATGTGCCATGTTCCATCTGCCTGCTGCACAGCCTTGGTGCGACCTGCGCCAACATCAGAACCTGCATCAGGTTCTGTGAGCTGCATGGTTGCGCCCCAGTGCTTTTCAACCATGTGCTTTGCAATCTTCTTTTGCTCATCAGTTCCAAGAACATAAGCAACATGTGCGAATGCATACCCTGATGCGTAGATGTGAATTGCCGGATTTGATCCCAAAACCATCTCAGCGATTGCCCAACGAACTGATGGAGGAATTTTCATTCCACCAAGATCAACGGGTGCATCAACACGCCACCATTCACCGTCAACATATGCTTTGTATGACTTCTTGAAACTTTCTGGCAACGTCACATTGCCAGTTTCTTTATTTAGAATTGCACCTACACGATCGCCTTCAACAAAAGATGCGGCCAAATCGTTTTCACACAAACGCTTTACCTCTTCAAGCATTCCTATTGCAGTTTCGCGATCAACTTCACCGTATGGGTTTGTGCCCATAACTTTGTCGCGACCTAATAGGTCAAAGAGGCAGAATTCAATGTCACGAAGGTTTGCTGTGTAATGGCTCATGGCGTAATTGTGCTACCCGCCAGTAACATAAGCAACACAGAACGCCACAGTTTGCCTAACCGTCGCGTGGGATAAACCTGCTGTTCAGGCAGGCAGAGGAGAGTGCCAACCATGAAGATTGTCATCATTGGCGGCGGGATCATTGGAACCGCCCATGCCTTTGAGGCGATCAAGTGCGGCCACCAAGTAATCCAGCTGGAACGAGATGAGGTTGCCCGAAGCGCATCAGTTCGAAACTTTGGTCTGGTTTGGGTCAGCGGTAGAAAAAGTGGCGCTGAATTACAAGCAGCAGTTCGCGCTCGCCAACTCTGGGATGAAATACATACAACAATTCCTGAAATGCTTTTTCGGGCAAATGGATCATTAACTCTGGCAATTAATAAAGAAGAAATTGCTGTCATGGAAGAGTGTTTGAAGAAAGAAGATGCCCCAGATCGTCAATGGCAAATACTTGATCGAGCCGAAACACAAAAAATAAATCCGGCACTTCGTGGCAATTACTTAGCATCGCTGTGGTGTCCACTGGATGCAACAGTTGAGCCAGGATCAGTCTTGCATTCAATGCGGGAGTATTTGCTGCGCAACGAGAATTACATTTGGCGTAATAATCTAGATGTTGTTGATGTCCGTAGCGATACAAGTAGTGCGGTAGTCGTTGCCCGAAATGGTGAACTATTCGAAGGCGATGTTGTAATTGTCTGCCCTGGAGCAGATCACACATCCCTGTTTAAAGAACAGTTTGATACTGCGCCAATTCGACGTGTGCGCTTACAGATGATGAGCACAGAACCACTTGATGAAATCTTAACGACATCAATTGCCGATGGTGATTCAATGCGTTACTACCCAGGATATGAAGTGCCAACACGTGAGAATTTGCCACCACAGC